>Ga0129316_1000038_pt1 | contig 100849 bp, 85 predicted proteins | sample Cm1ome_2_FD_94429 | JGI IMG/M metagenome (GOLD analysis project Ga0129316, IMG submission 94429) | Eastern black-and-white colobus group fecal microbial communities from Wisconsin, USA - Cm1022B metagenome | ecosystem: Host-associated > Mammals > Digestive system > Large intestine > Fecal...
CCACCATGAAACCGCCTGATTTATACAAAAATCAGGCGGTTTCTTTGCACTTATTTGAATTTGGAATGGATATGTACCATTTTGTATTTATACAATTTGATGGTTTGAAAGCAATTTTGACAATTTTGAAGTCATTTTGCTAACGGGAATGCTAACAGAAATTGCCGGATTCCGGAAGAAAAAACAGTGTTATTTGACCTTTGGCAGGAAGTAGGCGTCAATTTTTTGGGATTCCTCGGGCATTGCGGTACATAACCACCTGGGCAGCAGTGTGCCGAGCATCACAGACTTGGAGACAGCCTATGAGAAGCGCCATAAATATGGTTTGATTGCGTGCCATAACGGATATGTTATGCGATACAGAGCCCTGGGGGAGCTCAACGAGGTGGGTGTTGATCAACTTCTTGACAAAGCAAACAAGTATCTCTATAATGGCAGCGAATCTACAGTACGTTTGGAAGCAATACTCGACTTGTTAAAGGCTGAGAATGTGGAATTGGAGGTGTTCAGGGAATGACATATTCGGATATATGCAAGAAGTTGGGGTTTGACCCTGTTGTTGATGGGTATGACTATAAATACGCTGGGCACGAAGATGATTCCCAGATTAGTCCGTTTAACATTTTAACCGATGAAGAATCGGATTTTCTTCTGGACTATATGTTAGCCCACAGAAAAGAAATGAAGTCTGAACCAAAGAGATAAAAGCACTGTGCGTTTGCATGGTGCTTTTTTCATGGCGAAAGGAGTTTTTTGAAATGCGCAAGGTCTGCCCTAAATGTGGAAGAGTATATTGCGAACTGGACAACTACTGTACAAAATGCGGCTTCGCACTGGAAAAAGAACCCAATAAGTGCTCTGAGCAAAGAACGACGCTGTGCGCGCATAGGGTGCTTGAAGACGATGACATTTACTGCCCGTACTGCGGCGCCCTGGGGTGCTGACTGCAGGCTGTACCACCCAGAATCTGCCAACGCTTTATGCGTGGAAGAGGAAGCGGGGGATGGGGAAGTGTCATCATCGGCGAAATAAGACGCCGGGACGCTGGAAAGTATCCTGAAAAGATTATTTTCGGATATCCCGCACTATATCTGGCATTCCCGGCATATCCGCAGAAAATCCTGCACCAGGGGCCGGGGGGCTTTTTCGCTGTGCCAGATCAGCAGGATCTTTGTTTTCAGAGACGCCTCTGCAATTGGACGGATGGTAAGGGCGCGGCAGAGGTCTTCCATGGATTTTGGGAATATGGCGGTAGCCAATCCCTGCTCTGCCCACTGCATGGCATCCCGGGCGTCGTCGCAGACGCACAGAACGTTCGGCTCCAGATTCTGGGCGTGAAAGGCATCCAGGATAAAGCGCTCATACCGGCGGTACAGGATCAGGGGAACCTGTGTCAGCGCCGTGAGCCGGATATCTCCACTTTCCCCGCTGCCGGGACGTGAGACGGCAATCATGGGTTCCTCGCAGAGCACCGTGTGCGCTACCTTGTCCAGCTGTACCGGCGTGCGGACCACGGAGACATCCAGAATGCCTCGGAGCAGCAGGTCCATCATGGAAAAGGTGGAACCATCGTGGACTTCAAAGCTCACGTCCGGATGGGCTTTGGTAAAGGCCGCGATTTTCGGGAGAATGGGCCCTACCGTGGTGGAGGTCATGCCAAGACGCAGAACCTGCCGCCTGCCCGTCTGGGTGACCTCAAATTTTGCGGAGTCCGCAAATTGCAGCAGCTCACCGGAACGCTGGTACAGCAGCTTTCCGGCCTCCGTCAGGCTGACCCCCTGACGGCTGCGGTCGAAAAGCCGCACGTCCAGTTCCTCCTCCAGAAGCTTCAGCTGATAGCTCAGAGGCGGTTGGGACATATTGAGCAGTTTGGCGGCAGCGTTGATGCTGCCGGTCTCGGCAATCTTGCGAAAGTATTCCAGCTGTCGTATTTCCATGGGTGCCTCCGAAGGTTATATTTTATTTGAATAACGCAAGCATAGAAACGATATTATTCATATGGATCATATCGTGTTATACTGTGTTTGTCAATAATAATTCACAATAGGAGCGAGAAAGTATGAAGAATCTATCCGGGTACTTGAAGCGGTATGCCATGGAGAGCGTCCTGGCCCCGTTGTTCAAGCTGCTGGAGGTCATTCTGGACCTGATGGTTCCACTGGTAGTGGCAAGAATGATCAATATCGGTGTGGCGGGAAACGACAGAACCTATATGGTTCAGTGCTTCGGCATCCTGATCGGTATGGCTCTGCTGGGGCTGGCGGCCAGTATCACCGCCCAGTTCTTTGCGGCCAAGGCCAGCACCGGCTTCGCCGCAGACCTGCGGCAGGCGGTGTTTGACCACATTCAGGGCTTTTCCTTTACGGAGCTGGACACTTTGGGTGCCGACACAATGATAACCCGGCTGACGGACGACATCAATCAGGTGCAGACCGGCGTCAATATGGGCCTGCGGCTGCTGCTGCGCAGTCCCTTCGTGGTTTTGGGCGCCATGGTCATGGCGTTCACCATTGATGTGAAATGCGCCTGGATCTTTGCGGGGGCCATTCCCGTCCTGTTCCTGGTGGTGTTTGCCATTATGCTGGTGAGCATCCCACTGTTCAAGAAGGCCCAGTCGGCTTTGGACCGGGTCACCTGCCTGACGCGGGAGAATCTGACCGGCGTCCGGGTCATCCGTGCTTTCTGCCGGGAGGGTCAGTCCGTCCGGGAATTTGACGAGAGCAGCCGTTACCTTACAAAGCTCAATGAGTTTGTGGGCAGGATTTCCGCCCTGCTGAATCCTCTGACCTATGTGCTCATCAACATCGCGGCGGTGATCCTTATTGACCGGGCGGCCATTGAGGTGAGCATCGGCGGCATTGCGCAGGGCGATGTGGTGGCTCTGAACAACTATATGCTTCAAATTACCGTGGAGCTGATTAAGCTGGCATCCCTGATTATTACACTGAATAAGTCTGTGGCCTGCGCTGGGCGGGTGTCCAGCGTGCTGGCCCAGCCGACGTCCATGGCCTATCCCGCCGAAAGCGCCAAGCCGGCGGAGGATGCCCAGAATGCGGTGTGTTTTGACCATGTGGGATTCACCTACAAAAACGCCGGCGCGCCCAGCTTGACGAACGTCAGCTTCCGGGCGAAGAAAGGCCAGACCATCGGCATCATCGGCGGTACCGGCAGCGGCAAATCCACGCTGGTGAGCCTGATCCCCAGATTCTATGATCCCCAGCAGGGTACTGTGGCTCTGGACGGGGAGGACGCCCGGAACTACACCCGGGAGACGCTTTGCGAGAAGGTCGGTGTTGTGCAGCAGCGCGCGGTGCTGTTCCAGGGTACCATCCGGGATAACCTGCGCTGGGGCAACGAGAATGCCGATGACGCGGCCCTCTGGGAAGCGCTGGAAGCGGCTCAGGCCAAAGAGGTTGTGGAGGCCAAGCCGGGTCAGCTGGACTTCCAGCTGGAGCAGGGGGGACGGAATCTCTCCGGCGGCCAGAAGCAGCGGCTGTCCATTGCCCGGGCTCTGGTGAAAAAGCCGGAGATCCTGATCCTGGACGACAGCTCCAGCGCTCTGGATTTTGCTACGGACGCGGCCCTGCGCAGATCCATCCGGAATCTGGGCTATGATGTGACGACTTTCCTGGTATCCCAGAGAATTGCCTGTATTCGCCAGGCAGACCAGATTCTGGTGCTGGACAACGGCAGCCTTGCCGGTGTGGGCACCCATGAGCAGCTGCTGGAAAGCTGCCCCCTGTACCAGGAAATCTTCGACTCCCAGTTCCCGGGTGAGCGGAAAAACGCAAAGGAGGGGAATGCGCAATGAAAAAGCAGACGGTAAAAAATGCCGACAACGGAAAGACCCTGAAAAAGCTGTGGGGCCACATTGCCAAGTTTCGTGTCCTTCTGATCCTCAGCGTCATTATGGCCGCGGCTACGGTCATTTTGCAGCTGTATGTTCCCATCCTGTTCGGTGACGCTATTGACAATATCATTGCTGCCGGCCGGGTGGATTTTGCCCGGGTGGGCTACTATCTGAAGCGTGTTCTGGTGTTGGCAAGTCTCTCCGGTGTTACCGGCTGGACCATGAGCATTCTCAACAACCGCATGACCTATCGTGTGGTGCAGGACATCCGGGCGCAGTCCATTCGTCATATCCAGCATCTGCCCCTGTCCTATCTGGATCAGCACAGCACCGGCGACATCGTCAGCCGGATCATCGCGGACGCGGACATCCTGTCCGATGGCCTGCTGCTGGGCTTTACCCAGCTGTTTTCCGGCGTTGTCACCATTGTTGTAACACTGATTTTCATGTTCTCCAAGAACTTCTGGATTACGCTGCTGGTCATTTGCCTGACCCCCGTCAGCTTCTGGGTGGCGAAGTTTATTTCCTCCCATTCCTATGGAATGTTCCGCAAGCAGAGCGAGGCCCGGGGCAAACAGACCGCTCTTATTGAGGAGATCATCGGCAACCAGAAGGTGGTCCGGGCTTATGGCTACGAGGAGCGGGCCTCCAGGCGTTTCGCCGGGATCAATGAGCAGCTGCGGGATTACAGCGCTCAGGCGATTTTCTACAGCAGCCTGACCAACCCCTGTACCCGGTTTGTCAACAGCCTGATCTATGCCGGCGTGGCACTGATCGGCACCATCCTGATCCCCGGCGGCAGCCTGACCGTAGGCGGCCTGACGGTGCTGCTGTCCTATGCCAACCAGTATATGAAGCCCTTCAACGACATCAGCTCCGTGGTTACGGAGATGCAGAACGCTCTGGCCTGCGCCGCCCGCCTGTTTGCTCTGCTGGAGGAGCCGGAGGAAAGCGCCGATGCCCAGGGTACACTGGAAGACCCCAAGGGCTGCGTGGAAATTCAGGATGTTGCGTTCAGCTATGACAAGAGCCGCAAACTCATTGAGCATTTCAGCCTGGATGCGCGGCCCGGTATGCGTGTGGCAATCGTTGGGCCCACAGGCTGCGGCAAGACCACCTTTATCAATCTGCTCATGCGCTTCTATGATACGGACAGCGGCGAGATCACCATTGACGGCAAGGAGATCAAGACCCTGTCCCGCCATGCGCTGCGCTCCGGGTTCGGCATGGTTTTGCAGGACACCTGGGTCAAGCAGGGCACTGTCCGGGAGAATATCGCCTTCGGCAAGCCGGACGCCACAGATGAGGAGATCATTCTGGCAGCGAAGGAAGCCCATAGCTGGGACTTCATCCGGCGGTTGCCCAAGGGGCTGGACACGGTGCTCTATGAGGACAGCATCAGTCAGGGCCAGAAGCAGCTTCTGTGCATTACCCGGGTTATGCTGACCCTGCCGCCTATGCTGATCCTGGACGAGGCAACCTCCAGCATCGATACCCGTACAGAGGTGCTGATCCAGGAGGCCTTTGACAAGCTCATGGAGGGCCGTACCAGCTTTGTGGTGGCCCATCGGCTTTCCACCATCCGCAACGCCTCCCTGATCCTGGTCATGCGGGACGGTAAGATCATTGAGCAGGGAACCCATGAGGAACTGCTGGCCAGGGGCGGGTTCTACCATACCCTTTACAACAGCCAGTTCCAGAGAGCCTGATTCCATCGTTTCCGCAGGGGCAGCCAATTGGCTGCCCTCGCTTTTCGTTCAAAAATCGGCAAATCACTGTTTAGACTGGGTTCATATTTCAAAAATAAAATATTTCCATATAGAATCATCAGGATAAACGGAGAGAAATACCATGAATACATATCGCGCGGGCATTGATATCGGCTCTACAACGGTGAAGCTGGCGGTGCTGGATGATGAAAATAACCTGCTGTACGGAAACTATGCACGGCATCAGGCCAATACCCAGGGGGCCTTGGCAGACCTGCTGAAGGACGCCCGGGAAAAGCTGGGGGAGTGTGCCCTTCGTGCCCGGATCACCGGTTCCGGCGCCATCACGCTGGCAAAGGCCATGGGCATTGGCTTTGTCCAGGAGGTCGTGGCGGTGGCCGCGGCCTTGAAGACCTTTTATCCCCAGACGGATGTGGCCATTGAGCTGGGCGGCGAGGATGCCAAGATCATCTATTTTACCGGCGGCCTGGAGGAGCGGATGAACGGCGTCTGCGCCGGAGGCACCGGCTCCTTTATAGACCAGATGGCGTCCCTTTTGCAGACGGATGCCGCGGGGCTGAACGCCGAAGCCGCCAACTATCAGCAAATTTACCCCATCGCCGCCCGCTGCGGCGTGTTTGCCAAGACGGATATCCAGCCCCTCATCAACGAGGGCGCGACGAAAGCGGATCTGGCAGCCTCTATTTTTCAGGCAGTGGTGAATCAGACCATTTCCGGGCTCGCCTGCGGCAAGCCCATCCGGGGCTGCGTGGCCTTTCTGGGCGGCCCCCTGCACTTTTTACCGGAGCTGAAAAAGGCATTTATCCGGACCCTGAAGCTGAGTCCGGAAAATGTGGTCGATCCGGAGAATTCCCACCTCTTTGCCGCTATGGGTTCCGCTCTGGAAGAGGACGGCGGCGAGGCGGTCCTTCTGGACGATCTGATTGCCAGACTGGAAAAGGGCGTCCGGGTTTCCTTTGAGATGCCCCGGCTTCCGGCGCTGTTTGAAAGTCAGGCGGATTATGAGGCATTCCGGCAGCGGCACAGCAAGGCTGTTGTGGAAAAGGCCAATCTGGAAACCTACTGCGGCGATTGCTATCTGGGAATTGACGCCGGTTCTACCACCACAAAAATGGCTCTGATTGGTCAGGAGGGGCAGCTGCTCTATTCCTTCTATGCCAATAATAAGGGCAACCCCATTGAGACGGCCAAAACCGCCATCTGGAATCTGAAAACCCGGCTCCCCGGTTCCGCCCGCATTGCCCGCACCTGCTCGACAGGCTACGGCGAGGCGCTGCTGAAATCCGCCTTCAACCTGGACGAGGGTGAGGTGGAGACCATTGCCCACTGCACCGCCGCCTCCTTCTTTGACAGGGACGTGGACTGCGTGCTGGACATCGGCGGTCAGGATATGAAGTGCATCCGCCTGAAAAACGGGGCCGTGGACACTATTATGCTCAATGAGGCATGCTCCTCCGGCTGCGGCTCCTTTATCGAAAATTTCGCCAACTCTCTGGGCTATACGGCGGAAGCCTTTGCCAGGGAGGCCCTTTTTGCCGAGCACCCCGTGGACCTGGGAACCCGCTGCACAGTGTTTATGAACTCCAATGTGAAGCAGGCCCAGAAAGAGGGAGCGAAGGTGGCGGATATTTCCGCGGGCCTTGCCTACTCCGTTATCAAAAACGCCCTGTTCAAGGTTATCAAGCTCAGCTCTGCCAGAGAGTTGGGCAGCCACATTGTAGTCCAGGGCGGCACCTTCTATAATCAGGCGGTGCTGCGGGCCTTTGAACTGATTGCCGGGGCAGAGGTCGTCTGTCCGGATATTGCGGGGCTCATGGGCGCCTTTGGCGCGGCGCTGATCGCCAGAGGCCACGACCACGGCGAGGGGACTTCCATGCTGCCGCTGGAAGAGATTGTTGACCTTGCCTATACCACCAGGACCCGCCGCTGCGGCGGCTGCGCCAACAACTGCATGCTTACCGTGAACATCTTCCCCGGTGGCCGCAGGCATATCACCGGAAACCGCTGCGAAAAGGGTGCGGGAAAAGCGGGCACAGGGGAGAGAGCCCCCAATATGGTGGCCTATAAGCAGAAACGGATGTTTGATTACACCCCTCTGACTGAGGCAGAGGCTGACAGAGGTACGATTGGCCTGCCCAGAGTTCTGAATATGTATGAGAACTATCCCTTCTGGGCGACCTTCTTCCGGGAACTGGGCTTCCGGGCTGTGCTGTCGCCCTTCTCGGACAGGAAAATCTACGAGCTGGGTATGGACTCCATTCCATCGGAATCTGAATGCTACCCCGCCAAGCTGGCCCACGGACATGTGCAGTGGCTGATTGATCAGGGCATCACCACCATTTTCCATCCCTGTGTTTTTTATGAATATCAGGAGCACAAGGACGCCCAGAATCACTACAGCTGCCCTATGGTGGCGTCCTACGCTGAGAACCTGAAAAACAACGTGGAGGCTGTTACGGAGGGGAAGGTTCGCTATATCCGTCCCTTTGTGGCTTTTACCAATGAAAAGGTGGCGGCGGAACGGCTGATCAGGCTCTGCAAGGAGGAATGGGATATTCCCGCCTCGGAGGTCAAAGCGGCGGTAAAAGCTGCCTGGGCAGAGCAGCGGAAGGCCAAGGCTGACATTGTGGCGGAGGGCTGGCGGGTTTTGCAGGAGATGGAGGCCAGGGGCGGCAGCGGTATTGTGCTGGCCGGGCGGCCTTACCATATTGACCCGGAAATCAACCATGGAATCCCGGAACTGATCGCGTCCTACGGCCTGACGGTGCTCACCGAGGACAGCCTGCCGGATCCGGAGGAGGATCAGCACCTGCGGATCGTGGACCAGTGGGTCTACCATTCCCGGCTGTACTCCGCCGCCAGGTTTGTTCGGAACCGGGATGATCTGGAGCTTTTGCAGCTCAATTCCTTCGGCTGCGGCCTGGATGCCGTGACCACGGATCAGGTGAATGAGATTCTGGAGGGCAGCAACAAGCTCTACACCCTGCTGAAAATCGATGAGGTGAACAATCTGGGTGCCGTTCGTATCCGCATCCGCAGCCTGATTGCCGCCATGAAGATGCGGCGGGAGGAAAAGATCCATGCCCAGCCCCGGCCCGTGGACTATGAAAGGGTAGAGTACACCGAGCAGATGCAGCTGGAGGGCTATACCATTCTGGCACCCCAGATGAGTCCCATTCATTTTGAGATGTTGCAGCCGGTTTTTGAAAAGCACGGCTACCATGTGGTTGTTCTGGACAACGATGACCGGACGGCCATTGACACAGGTCTGAAATACGTCAACAATGACGCCTGCTTCCCCTCCATTACGGTGGTGGGCCAGATCATGGAGGCGGTGCTTTCCGGCAAATACGATACGGACCGTCTGGCCATTATGATGACCCAGACAGGCGGCTGCTGTCGGGCCAGCAACTATGTGGCCTTTATCCGCCGGGCACTCCAAAAGGCGGGGTATGGCCATATCCCCGTGATTTCCGTAAATGCCAACGGCATGGAAAAGAACGCGGGTTTTAAGATCACGGCGGGCCTTGCCATTGACGCGGTGCACGCTCTGGTTTATGGGGATCTCTTCATGCGCTGTCTGTACCGGGTTCGGCCCTATGAAAAGGTTCCGGGTTCAGCGGAGGAGCTGCATCAGAAATGGAAAAAGATCTGTATTGAGTCCCTGGTGGATAAGGACACCACCTATTCCTACGGCTGGGTCTGCCGGGGCATTGTTCAGGCATTTGATAACCTACCCATCGATGAGACCCTGCGCAAGCCTCGGGTGGGCATCGTAGGAGAGATTTTGGTCAAGTACATGCCCTTGGCGAACAACCATCTGGTGGAGGTTCTGGAGGCGGAGGGCGCCGAGGCTGTGGTTCCCGATATGCTGGACTTTTTCAACTACTGCCTGCTGGGCGGAAAATACCGCCATGAATTTCTGGGTGCGGGCTGGGGCTCGGAATTTACGGCCAAGGCGGGAATTCAGGTTCTGCGGGCTCTGCGCAGACCGGCCATTGACGCCCTGCGCAAGAGCAAGCGCTTTGAGCCTCCTGTGCCCATTGAACGCATCGCCGACATGACCAGACCCTACCTGTCTCTGGGCAACCAGTATGGAGAGGGCTGGTTCCTGGCAGGTGAAATGGTGGAGCTGATCAACGCCGGAGTGCCCAATGTCATCTGTATCCAGCCTTTTGCGTGTCTGCCCAACCATGTGGTGGGCAAGGGCGTAATCAAGGTTCTGAAAAAAGACTACCCCCAGGCCAACATTGCCGCCGTGGACTATGACCCCGGTGCCAGCGAGGTTAACCAGCTCAACCGTATCAAGCTCATGCTGTCGGTCGCTAAGGAAAATATGAAGAATGCCCAATAACAAACAGCGCCATCCGGAGTGTACAAGGCCCCGAATGGCGCTGTTTGCAGTGCGCCGGGGCGGCAAAACTGCCGCCCCGGCGGGATTTGAAATTGTTCAATCCGAAAAACTCTCAGGCTGGACATAGCCGTCAGAGCTGTAAGAGAAGCTGCCGCCGTACTTCACGGTGACGTACAGGGTGCCCGTCCCGGCTTTGATCTGGACATGGCAAATGTTGTTTTCGTCAAACAGGTCGGTGATTTCCATAGCCTGGTCCTGATAGTAGACCCAGACCGTGCCGTCGTCCTTGTATTCTACATCGACATTGCTGTTGATCTCATCCAGAAGCTCCTCGTCGGTCAGGGGCCGCTCGTTGCCGAAGTTGTCGATGGCAACACCGCCGCCGCCCAGCTCGTGACGGCCCTGAGCGTCCTCGTAGGAGAGGGTATAGTTTCCGTTTTCAATGTCCATAACGGCATCAGTCTGGTCTCCGTGGATCCACAGCTGGATGGTTCTGCGGATGCCGCCTACATTTTTCGCATAGCCCACCGTTGCCATGCCAAGGATCAGCACAGCGGCGGCGCACAGAATAACTGCCTTGCGCACAGTGAATTTTCTCGTTTTCATAGCTTTTGCCTCCGTCAAAAAATCGTCGGAGGCGTGCAGCACACCAAAGGCACGCCGGTATTTTTCTTTATTCGTCATCATCCCACGCCTCCATCAGTTTGGTTTTCAGGAGCTTTCTTCCTCTGCTCAACTGGCTTTTTACAGTTCCTTCGGTCGTATGCAGGATTTCCGCAATTTCGGAAACGGACAGATCTTCGTAGTAGTGCAGATGGATGGTCACCCGGTATTTCCTGGGCAATTCCATGACCGCCTCAAACAGGCTCTTGTCCTCCGGGTCCTCGAAGGGAAGTTCCTCCATGTAGTCCTCCCAGGGCACCTTTTTCCTGTGCCAGAAGGAACGCAGCAGATCCCGGGACCGATTGATGGCAACTCGCAGCAGCCATGCCTTGATGTGGTTTTCATCGGTGAAGTCCTGATCCGTGTCCCAGTATTTCAGAAATGTATCCTGCACCACGTCGTCCGCGTCCTCTTTGCTTCCCGTTGCGCTGAACGCGGCGGAAAACACCCGGTCGCCGAACTGACGGAACGCATCCTCAGCTGATAGCCTCATAAGCAGCTCCTCTGTATGTTCGAAAGTACTTTCTGTATACCAAACGATTCCAAAGGGAAAAAGGTTGCGCGTTTTTTTAATTTTGTGAAAAAACCTTCCCCAAGGGAAGGCGGCCCGCCGCCAACATTGGCCCGGAAGCTGACGGTATGGACGTGTCCGTTTTCCGACCGCTCCGACGTCGTTCCCCGCGGGGCGATGTGGGCTTTTGAAAGAGATTTGTTCGATACTTTTCTGCATTCGTAAGAAAAAACGCTTCCGGGAGAACGCAAGCTGACCACTGAACAGGGCGATTGCCTGAGGCAATGGAACAGGGGCAGCCGGTCAGCTGCCCCTGTCAAAGATTTGCTTTTACCCCAGCCGCTCCGCCATTCTGGCGGCGATGGCGGGGGCGACAACCTTCAGAAAAGCGTCGTTCCCGAAGTGCTGGGCTCGAACGGAGGCCGTCAGGCCGGTACCGTTTATCTCGTTGGAGTCCGTGTCTCTGGGGATCCGGACATAAGTCCTGGGATTCCATGCCGCGTAGTGCTCCCAGATCATGGGGCAGTCGCCCATGCCGTACCAGTAGGCAACCGTCTCCACATTGTACCAGATATCCCGGTTCCAGTCCCCGCGGTATACTCTGCCGGGATACTCGTTGGCAAAGGTCTTCAAAAAGCCCTCCGCCATGGCGTCAAAGCGGGGCATCTGTTCCTTGCCGTTTTCGTAGTCGAATTCACCCTGGAGCCATACAACGCCTACGAAGCGGTTCTCGGGGTTTAAGTCCAGTGCGTAGCGGATGCGGTCCTTCATGGCTGCAAAGAAAGGAGACTGTACGCCCCAGCGCAGACGGCCCTCGGAGGGGCGCATGGTTTCGGGATCGTAGCTGCCTTCTTCGCCCACCGTAAAGCCCACGCCGCCGTAGGCACAGGGGAGAACCAGAACGCCGTAGTCCTCCGGGATCAGGTCCAGCAGCCTGTCGGCCAGGGGCAGGTGCATGCCTTTGGTGCCCGGCATTGCGGGATCGCTTCCGGGATTGCCGAAGGGCCGAAGGTCCTGGAAATTCTGGGCGCAGGCCCCCAGAGGGATCAGCTTCAGATTGTCCTCTCCGTAAAGGCCCAGCTGGCGGATACGGCTGCCCCGGAATTGCTTCAGATAGTCGCCGGGAATTCTGGATTCGTCAAAGCCCACCGCGTTGGACTGGCCTGCCACGCAGAGGATCATATATTTGTCGCTCATAAATCAATGCCTCACTGCCGTTCAAAATTCAGGAAACGTGTTCCCTGGAAGCTCAGCTTCCCATGGTCGCCCTCCACCAGCATACCGTATTGCTGCCCATTGATGTGGAACTCCATTCGATCCCCGCTTTCCACCTGAAAGGTTGCGTAATAGGTGGTGGAAGAGTCAGTGTGATAGCCGTGGGCGCCTGTGGCGTCTCCGGCGTTGGCGTGGCGGTGATAGGACACGTTTGTTCGCTTGGCAACCACAGAGGCAGGCACGGAGAGCCGGGGAGAGTTGTTGTTTTTGTTCCAGGTCTTCAGTCCCCGGAAGGCCTGCACCAAAATAATCACAAGTACAGCGGCAAAGCCGATGTAAAAAAGGATTTGGAACAGGCTGAATGTGTCAAAGAAGTCCATGCCGGACATTCGATAGAGCATAGGGCGTCTCCTTTTTGCTTTTATCATACCATATCCGCCTCATGATTGCAACCAGGGATTTGGCTTGACATTTGCGGGGCGGATTGTTAGAATGTTCTCGAAAATATCGAATTTTTTGGAAAGAAGGCTTTGAAATGGCCCTGAAAATAATTTTGGAATGTCTGATTTTTATTGCCCTCTCCTGTGGCGCCGTGTTCTGGAGCATCCGCCCGGCGGCGGGCGGGGTTCTGGGCCGGATGCACGTCTACCCGCCTGAAATCGTCACCCGGTGCCGGGAACTGGGCATTGTTCCGGAAAATGGGAAGGGGCCGGAATACAATCGGCAGCGGGTGGTGTTTATCCTCGTTTCAATCCCACTGCAGTCCTGTCTGTGCTTCTTCATGGGCGGGGCGCGGGATTTCCTGAGCGCCTTTTTGCAGAGCTACCTGATGTGGGTCACAGAGCTGTGGTTCGAGGTGTTCATCCTTGGCTGCGGCTGGTTCTGCCACGCCAGCCGCTGGGTTATCCCCGGCACGGAGGACCTGCGGGATGTCTATAAGGACTATTGGCCTCACATCAAGGTCGGCATTCTCGGTATGTCCATGCGGACTGTTCTGGCCGCACCGGTGGGATTCCTTGTGAACCTGATGGCGGATCTGATTGCATAATGAAAAGGAGCTGCGCCCGGCAGCTCCTTTTGCGTTACACCACGATCTCGGAATTGGGGATGATCACCGCGGCAATCAGGTAGGCCACGATGCCCGTCCCGCCCAGCAGGGCCAGAATTGCCCAGATCAGACGGATGATGGTGGGGTCGACGCCGAAGAATTCGCCCAGCCCGCCGCAAACACCGCAGATCATTTTATTGGTATTGGATTTGTATAGCTTTTTGTTCATGGTAAATACCTCCTGTCTATGCAATGCTGTTTTCCAACAGCTTCATAACGTCTTTATGGATATCCTCAATGGAGCGCATCTGTCCATCCCGGCAGCAATCTACGGTTTCCCAGCCAAGCTTTTCGGCGCAGTACGCCGCCGCTTCCCGGCTGTGCCGTAAGTAGGCAATGTCCCGCTCGTGGATATCCTTCTTGTTCTCGTCTCCGCGGTAGCGGGCGGTCATCAGGGCTTGGCTGACTGCGGGATCCACATTCAGATAGATAACGCGGTCCGGGGCGGGAATGCCGAGCTTCTTATACTCGAAATCAAAGAGCCAGTTGAGAAAATCCTCCCATTGCTCCTTCGGCAGCTTGCTGCACTGGTGCACGGCGTTGGAGGTGGTGTAGCGGTCTGCAATAACCACACCCCGGGCATAGTCCCGGTGCCAATCTTTTTTATAGGACGCAAAACGGTCTACCGCGAAAAAGGAGCTGGCGGCATAGGCATTCACATCCTGGGGATCTGTGCCGAACTGACCGGACAGATACATCCGCACCAGCGCGGAGGAATCGGACTCGTAATCCGGAAAGGAGACCTCCCGCACCGGAATGCCCTTTTCCACAAGTGCCTCTGTCAGCCTTTTTGCCTGGGTCGCCTTGCCGCTGCCGTCCAAACCCTCTATCACAATCAGCTTCATTGCCGCCATGGTTTCCATCTCCCGCCGCTTTCCGTAAAAAGCTTTTTCTTTTATTATACTACATCCGTCAAGAGGGAGGACGCGGCAGTTTCAAAACCATGCATCGTTTTCTTCAGGCAGCACTGATTCGCGGCGAGAAAAGACGCCGCGGTGGCGGCGCCTTTTTTGCGTTTTATTCGATTCCCGTTACGGTGTATTTTCCGCCGCAGGAGGCGGTCTCGGTCAGAATGGTGTCGGCCACGGCTTCGGTAAGCTCAACCAGCGCGGTTCCGGTGTCCTTGCTGACCTTGGCATCTGTAACCTGGGGAAGGGCCTCCAGTGCGTTTTTAACCCGGTTTTCGCAGCCGGAGCAGCCCATGCCTTCAATAAAAATGGTCTTTTTCATAGCAATTTCTCCTTATTCAATGGAAATAAATTTGTAGCCTTCTGTTTTGACGGCTTTCTTCAAGGCGGCAGCATCCACCTTTTTGCTGAGGATCACAACGGCAGTGCCTTTTTCGTGGTCCGCCTGGGCGGAGGTCACGCCGTCTACGGCTTCCAGAGCCTTTTGCACAGCCGCCTCGCAGTGGTGGCACATCATGCCCTCAATGTGGATGGTCTTCACCATATCGTTCTGGCCATTCCGGGCCTTATGGCTGCGCTTGCGGTCATGGCTGCCGTCATAGAGTTTGCACAGATTCAGCCGCAGGGCATTGGTCACTACGCAGAAGCTGGAGAGGCTCATGGCTGCCGCGCCGAACATGGGATTCAGCGTCAGCCCAAGGCCCACGAAGCAGCCCGCTGCCAGAGGAATGCCGATGGTGTTGTAGAAGAATGCCCAGAAGAGATTTTCGTGGATGTTCCGCAGGGTGGAGCGGCTGAGCCGGATGGCTGCGGGCACATCCAGCAGGCTGCTCTTCATGAGCACCACATCCGCCGCGTCAATGGCCACATCCGCGCCCGCGCCGATGGCAATGCCTGTATCTGCCCGTGTCAGGGCGGGGGCGTCGTTGATGCCGTCGCCTACCATGGCAACTTTGCCATTGGCCTTCAGCCGACGGATAACCGTTTCCTTGCCGTCGGGCAGGACCCCGGCAATGACCTGATCCACACCTGCCTGAGCGCCGATTGCTTTGGCGGTGCGCTCATTATCGCCGGTAAGCATGACTACTTGGATGCCCATATTCCGCAGCTCCCGGATGGCCTGGGGGCTGTCGGACTTCATGGTGTCCGCCACAGCAATCATGCCGGCGAAAGCGCCGTCATAGGCAAACAGCAGGGGTGTCTTGCCCTGTTCCGCCAGCGACTGGGCTTTGGCGGTCATATCCGCGGGAACGGAAACCTGTCCGGAGATGAATTTCAGACTGCCGCCCAAAAGAGCCTTGCCGTCCAGCCTTGCCTGAAGGCCGTTTCCCGGCAGTGCTTCAAAATCCGTTACCTCCGCAATCTGCATGCCCCGGGTGGTGCCCTCTTCCAGAATGGCCTTTGCCAGAGGGTGCTCACTCTTGCTTTCCAGGGCCAGGGCCAGCTTCAAAAGCTGAGCTTCCTGCCCTTCACTGACGATATCCGTCACCTTGGGCTTGCCCTCCGTGATGGTGCCGGTCTTATCCAGAACAACGATATCCGTTTTGCCGGTCTGCTCCAAAGAGACGGCGGTCTTGAAGAGTATGCCGTTTTTGGCGCCTACGCCGTTGCCGACCATAATGGCAACAGGAGTGGCAAGGCCCAGGGCGCAGGGGCAGCTGATGACCAGCACGGAGATGCCTCTTGCCAGCGCAAAGGAGAATTCCCGGCCCAGCAGCAGCCAGATAATGGTGGTGATGACCGCAACGGAGATCACCGCGGGCACAAACACACCGGAAACCCGGTCCGCGATCTTGGCAATGGGGGCCTTGGTAGCCGCCGCGTCGGAGACCATTTTGATGATCTGGGAAAGGGTGGTGTCCGCACCCACGCGGCTTGCCCTGCAGCGGAGAAAGCCGGACTGGTTGAGAGTGGCGGCCGACACGCCGTCGCCAACGCTCTTGTCCACGGGAATGCTCTCGCCGGTCAGGGCGGATTCGTTGACGGCACTGGTGCCCTCCAGAACAACGCCGTCCACAGGGATGCTCTCGCCGGGACGCACCACAAAGATATCGTCCTTTTGTACCTGCTCGATGGGAACGGTCACTTCCTGCCCACCCCGGACCAGCGTGGCGGTCTTGGGGGCCAGATCCATCAGACCCTTCAACGCGTCTGTGGTCTTGCCCTTGGAGCGAGCCTCCAGCATCTTGCCCACGGTGATCAGAGTCAGGATCATGGCGGCGGACTCAAAATAGAACTCGTCCATATAGGTCATGACCCCGGCCATATCCCCGCGGACCTGGGCGTCGGTCATGGCGAACAGTGCGTAGACGCTCCATACAAAGGACGCCATGGAGCCAAGGGCTACCAGGGTATCCATATTGGGAGAGCGGTTCCACAGAGCCTTGAAGCCTGAGATAAAGAATTTCTGGTTGATGACCATGATGATTCCCGCCAGCAGCAACTGTACAAGGCCCATGGCCACATGGTTTCCGTCGAACCAATGGGGCAGGGGCCAGCCCCACATCATATGGCCCATGGAAAAATACATCAGCACCGCCAAAAAACCGATGGAGGCAATGAGCCGGCGCTTTAATTTCGGTGTCTCATGGTCCGCCAGGGTATCCTCGGCGGCGGATGGCGTCTTTTCCGCACCCTTGGCGGAGCAGCCGTAGCCTGCCTGCTCCACGGCCCGGATAATGGCGGCGCTGTCCGCCGCACCCTCTACGCCCATGGAGTTTGTCAGCAGGCTCACCGCGCAGCCGGAAACGCCAGGTACCTGGTTTACGGCCTTTTCCACCCGTGCCACACAGGCGGCGCAGCTCATGCCTGTTACATTGTATTGTGTCATATTTCTCCTCCTGACTTTCCAGTTTTCCCTATTTGGAGAGAGTTATTTCATGAGCTTTTGCAGAATGGTCACCAGCTCATCGATGACTTCATCCTTACCTGCCCGGATGTCCCGTGCCACGCAGCCTTCTATGTGACGGGCCAGAATTTCTTTGTTGAAGGCGTTCATGGCGGCGTTGACGGCGGCGGACTGGGTCAGAATGTCGTAGCAGTACGCGTCCCGCTCGATCATGGCCTGCAAGCCACGCACCTGCCCTTCAATACGCTTGAGGCGGTTCAACAGCTTCCGCTTTTCCTCATCACTCCGCTGTGTGGTCTTCTCGGTGCCTCCGCAGCAACAGCATTGGTGTTCATCCATTCGGCATCGCTCCTTTCAAATACCCCTTGGGGGTATCCTGATTATATACCCGCAGGGGGTATTTGTCAAGAAGGAAAAACTTATTATCTTGCTCGGCCGAAAAGGGGGGTGTTCTTTACTTGACAGAGTCTCCTTCAAAGCATATACTTGCAATAAAGACACGGATTATGGAGGTGCCCCATGGATCAGAAAAAAATGGAGACATTGACCCCGGATTCTCTGGCGCAGAAGACCGGAAGAACGGCAATCGGTTCCGCGGCGCGGGACCCGGAGATGTCCGCCCTGTGCCGGCAGGCCGCGGCGGAGGGAATCGTGCTCCTGAAAAATGAGGGCGTTCTGCCCCTGAAAAAGGAGAAAGAGACAGCCTTTTTCGGCCGGGTTCAGAACGATTGGTTCTATGTGGGCTACGGCTCCGGCGGAGATGTGAATCCCCCTTATCGGGTCAGTCCCATGGACGCCTTCCGGGAGAAGGGTGTTCGATTCCATGAGGCTCTGGCTCAGACCTATGCCGCCTGGAGCCAGACCCATGTGCCACCCGCGGCGGAGTGGGCCCAGTGGCCCGCCAGTCTGGAGGAGATGCCGCTTTCCCGGAAACAGATCGAGTCCGCGGCCCAAACCAGCGAAACCGCTGTGGTTTTTCTGGGCCGGGCCATGGGGGAAAGCATGGATAATCAGGCAAAGCCCGGCTATTTCTATCTGACGGATGCCGAAAAGGACCTTTTGAACCAGGTGAGTACCGTATTTTCCAAAACGGCGGTGGTTATCGATGCCGGGAGCATATTGGATATGTCCTGGACAGACGACCCCAAAATCGGGGCGATCCTCTATGCCTTTCAGGGCGGTATGGAGTCCGGCAATGCTCTGGCGGACGTGCTCTATGGCGATGTGAACCCCAGCGGCAGGCTGACGGATACGGTAGCCCGTTGCTATAAGGATTATCCCGCCTCCGGCAATTTCGGCGCGGCGGACTATAACGTGTATCAGGAAGATATCTACGTTGGCTACCGCTATTTTGAGACCTTCGCAAGGGACCGGGTCCTTTACCCCTTCGGCTTTGGCCTAAGCTATACGAGCTTTGCGCTGAAGACCTGTTATGCGTTGGAGGACGGTGAATGCGTTCTCCGCACGGCGGTCACAAATACCGGATCCCTCCCGGGAAAGGAGGTCGTGCAGGTCTATGCCGCCCCGCCTCAGGGAAAGCTGGGCAAGCCTCTGCGGAATCTGGCGGCGTTCGGAAAGACGAAACTGCTTTCTCCCGGAGAGACGGAAACGCTGGAATTCAGACTGAACCCGGCGGACTTTGCCTCCTTTGACGATTCCGGCGTCACCGGGCACAAAAGCGCCTATGTGCTGGAGCCGGGAGAATATGTGCTGTATGTCGGCGGTGATGTCCGCAGGGCGAGGCAGGCGGGTGTCTGGCGGCTGGATGCGCTCCGGGTTACAAAGCAGCTGACCGCGCAGGCGGCTCCCACGGCAGAATTTTCGCGGATGAAGCCCCAGGAAACGGCTTCCGGCCTGGTGCCCGTTTACGAACCTGTGCCCAGGCGGGAAACCAGCCGGAAAGCGGATATCCTTGCCCATTTGCCGGAGGAAACGCCCTTTACAGGGAACCGGGGCATTGGGTTTGCCGATGTCCGCAATGGCAGTGCCTCTCTGGATGACTTTGTGGCCCAGCTGGATATCCGGGAGCTGGATGCCATCACCCGCGGCGAGGGGCTGATGGACAGTCCGCTCGGTCCCGCGGGCAATGCCGGAGTGCTGGGCGGCACAACGGCCTCTTTGCGGGAAAAGGGCATTCCACCCATCACCACAACCGACGGCCCCTCCGGCATCCGTCTGGCCTGCTACGCCTCTCTGCTGCCCTGCGGCACGGCACTGGCCAGCTCTTGGAACCCGGCGCTGGTGGAAAAGCTGGGAGTACGGTTCGGCAGGGAAATGGCGGAAAGGGGATCGGATATCCTTCTGGGCCCCGGCCTGAATATCCACAGGGATCCTCTGTGCGGCAGAAATTTTGAGTACTTTTCGGAAGATCCCTATGTTTCCGGCGTTATGGCAGCGGCCATGGTTCGGGGCATTCAATCAAATCCCGGCCGCAGCGCCTGCCCCAAACATTTTGCCTGCAACAATCAGGAGTGGATGCGGAATCAGACGGATTCCCGGGTCTCCGAGCGGGCACTGCGGGAGATATATCTCCGGGGCTTCGAGCTGTGCGTTGCCCGGGCAAAGCCACTGACTCTGATGACCTCCTACAATAAGGTCAACGGGGTATGGGCCCACTATCACTATGATCTGGTTACCAACATTCTCCGGGGGGAGTGGGGCTATGACGGCCTTGTAATCACCGATTGGTGGATGCAGCCGGCAGTGGACCCGGATTTTCCGGACGTCTCCAACAATGCCTACCGGGTCCGTGCCCAGGTGGATGTGCTGATGCCCGGCGGCAAGGCGTTCGGCTGCTTTGAAAGTGATGATTCTCTGCAAAGATCCTTTGAAAGCCCTGACGGCGTTACTCTGGGGGAGCTGCAGCGCGGCGCGAAAAATGTTCTGCGGCTGTGTGAAAGGCTGAAATGGAAGCATTGCTGAAAAATGTAGCTTATGTGCAAAAATGACAGAAATTTTCATATCCTCTTGCGGAAATGTTGATTTTTCGATACATTTGTGATATACTGCACAAGAAAACCTGCAATGAAGCAACTTCTGTGGAGTTTAGAAATGAAAAAAAGAGACACTTCACCTGAAATTCCGACTTTGGAACAGCTGGAATCGGAGCGGAAGCGGCTCCGCTATCGTTCCCGTTATGGTCGGGCGCTGCGCAGTACGCTTTATGCGCTGCTGGTTGTGGCTGCCGCCGCGGTGCTGGTCGCAACGATCTGGATGCCGGTGCTGCAAATCTATGGCGGTTCCATGTCCCCGACTCTGAACGAGCGGGATGTTGTAGTCTCCCTCAAGGGGACGGAATTAAAGCAGGGAGATCTTGTAGCCTTTTATGTCGGAAACAAGATTCTTGTAAAGCGTGTGATAGCCGGTCCTGGAGAGACGGTGGATATAGACGCGGAGGGAAACGTCTATGTGGACGGAAGGCTCCTGCGGGAACCCTATCTGACGGAGAAATCCTTCGGCGACGCCAATATCGAGCTGCCCTATCAGGTGCCGGAGAACCGGTATTTCTGCATGGGCGACCACCGTTCCACTTCGGTGGATTCCCGGCATACGGAAATCGGCTGCATTTCTCAGGAACAGATCATCGGAAAAATCGTCTTCCGGGTCTGGCCTTTCAAAAGCTTTGGCGTGTTGGAATAGGGGGGGGACAGAGATGAAACGCTCGATTTTGCCCGAAGAGGACAAATGGATCCAAAAACGGCGCTCACAAAAACGATGGCATAAGGTCGTGGCGGTGCTGGGTCTGGCAGTGGCGCTGGGTACCGTCTATGCGCTGGCCCTCCCGGCGGTCACTCTGGAAAAAGAGTGCCAGCTCCCGGAGCATACCCATGATGATTCCTGCTATACCCAGATCCTTTCCGTTACGGAGACGGTTCCCCACTGCGCCGCGGAGGTCCACACCCATACGGCCTCCTGCTATGACGCGGCCGGGGAACTCCGGTGCGGCTATGCGGATTTTCTGGTGCATCGGCATGACAGCGCCTGCTATGATGAAAGCGGGAAGCTGTGGTGTACGCTGCCGGAAATAGACGCCCACACCCACACGGATGCCTGCTATACACCGGGGCATACCCATGATGATTCCTGCTACACCCAGGAACGGGGAGCGCTTACATGTACGCTCCATGCCCATACAGAGGACTGCTGGACAGAGACGGAAAATCTCGTCTGCGGAGAATCGGAAACTCCGGAGCATACCCACAGTGAAAGCTGTTATGAGACGACCCGGGAGCTGACCTGCGGCATCGAGAGCGACCACGTCCATACGGACGAATGCTATGCCTGGGAGCAGAAGCTGACCTGCGGTCAGGCGGAGAGCGCGGAGCCTGTTCTTGTTTGTGGGGTGCGGGAGATCACGCTCCACCGCCATACCCATGCCTGCTATGACGCAAACGGCGGCCTGGTCTGCGGCAAGCTCCAGATTCTGCGGCACCAGCATGGGGAGGAATGCTTCCGCACGGAGGAAGTCCCGGTGGATACCGAAACCCTGACCTGCACCGATGAAACCCATGTGCATACGGCCCGGTGCTATGGCCAGTGGGAGCTGACCTGCGGCATGGAAGAACACGCCCACGGCCCGGACTGCACCCCGCCGGAAGCCACGGAGGAAACCGAGGCCACGGAAGAAACCGAGGCCACGGAAGAAACGGAAGCCACGGAGGAAACCGAGGCCACGGAAGAAACGGAATCCACGGAGGAAACCGAGGCCACGGAAGAAACCGAGGCCACGGAGGAAACCGAGGCCACGGAAGAAACCGAGGCCACGGAAGAAACCGAGGCCACGGAAGAAACCGAGGCCACGGAAGAAACGGAAGCTGCCGATGAGACTGCCCCGGAGGGCGTTCCCAGCGGCCTGCCGGTGATGGGCACCGCCTACGCCGCCCAAGGCCCCCGCAGGGTCATGGCTGTGGCCCTGACCGGGGCAGACGACCCGGCAGAGGGCGAAACGGTTACGGCTGTGCCTGTGAAGGTGGAGGGCTATATCAAATCGGATGGAACCAAGCTGGAATACCGGGTGGACGAAGGCGCTTGGACAAATGTAAATGGAGCGACCAATATCCCCGGCAACGCCGAGTTCAAGCTGACGGTGAAGTATGCAGATGTGCCCATTGCTGATTTGCTGGCAGCGGGTGGAAAAATGACCTACACCCTGCCGGATATCTTCCGGGATGCAAAGGCTGACGGAGCCATCCAGGATGCGTACAACCATGAAATCGGCACCATCACGGTAAGCGGTCAAACTGCGACCATTACCTTCCAGACAGATTGGTTAAAGAAGCAGCAAACGGCGACAAACTCCGTCATCGGCGGCGATTTCTATGTCCAGGGCAAGGCGAATCTGTCAAAGATCCCGAATGGCGGCGATACAACGATCAAGATCGGCGATGTTTCCATCAACGTCAACTTCGCCGGGGATCTGATCGCCAAATACGGCGATGTGCAGATCGAAAAGACAGTGGCAAAGAAAGTTATCCGGGGAGAGGACGGAAAGGACTACCTGGAATACACCTTGACAGTCACCGCCGGACCGGACGGCTGCCCCAAGGTGAAGGTTACCGATACCTTTGGAGCGGGGAAGGATTGGGTCGAAACGTATATTCTGCCGGAGAACTCCGGGGCAACGGTGGACGAGAATGGAACTTTGACTTGGGTCATTGGCCAAATGGATGCCAATCAGAAAATAGAACTTTCCTATCAGGTCAAGCTGAAAGATGGCTACACCGGAGGTCAGCCTAAGGATAACATTCAGAACACTGCCACGGTTTTCTCCAAAACCTTTAATCGGAATTCTGCAACGGCAACCTTTACGCCGAAGTCCAATGCAACGCTTTCAAAAGGCTGCCTGAAAGACATCAAAACCCTTGATGGGGGCAAGCTGGAGCTGACCTATTATGTCTGTGTGAAAGCACGGGATACCAACTACCCGCTGCGGGATGTGGTGCTCAAGGACTCCCTGGACGGGTCGGTGCTTCAGGATAAATACTATACAAAGCCGGAGCTTCGGCAGTACATCTACTATGATGAGGACAACTTTAAGCTCTATGAGGGGGAAGATGTCAGCGCAGATCTGAGCAATTTAACCACAGAATATTCCACATATCCTGCCGGACAATTGAAATTCAACGAATCGAGAACTGAAAGCGGCATGCCAAACGGTGCTTTTGAATACCATATAGGAACCCTTATGCCCCAGGAAAGCAGAACACTGGTGTACAAAGTTGTGGTCGAGCCGGGGTTCTTTACGGTGGCGGGAAACAATACAGAAACCATCACGAACCGTGCTTCAATCTGGTGGGTAGATGAGCAGGGGGCAACGGCGTTCATGCCAGGACAGATGGTATTTTCGAACAAGGACATCACCCGCAAGGCATGGTCTCGGAAAGTGGTGGGAGAGAAGTTTGAACAGGCACGTGAAGTTACGATGAGCGGTAACGTTTACGGAACCGATGGCACGACCGCGGATAACACCCCAAGCTTCACAGCACCGGAGGGAAGCTATCAGTATCAGGTGCTGGTCAATGAGGCCGGAGATTGGGATCTGTCCTCTGCCCTGCTGAAGGACACCCTCAGCAGCTACATGACCTTTGTGGGCTATGTGAAGGTGGATGCGTTCCATATTGAACAAGAAGCGCCTGCTTCCAGTCTGGCAGATCAGGCGGCACTGGGTTATTTTGCAGGCAAAGCCCCTGCCGAAACCTTCTGGGTTAAAGTGGACAACCAAACCAGCTTTTCTATCCGGCCAAAAGACTGCACAGACAGAAACAATCACGCCTACCGCCTGACCTATTATGCACAGCCAAATGCTCCCGGTACGGTGCTGGTAACCAATGAGTTTGAACTCAGCGGCCGGGTGGGGTATGGCGGGAAATACTATACCCTTGCGGGGATCAAGGCCAGTGCACAGGTGACTGTTTCCGGCGATAACAGCTTTGGTGCGCAAAAGCATGCCCTGTTCTATGAGCCGCCCAAGGGTGCTGGGGATTATGCCAAGGGTACCCTCTACTGGGCAATCCGGGTGGATGGCAAGTCCCTGCCTGCGGGCTTTGCCCTCAAGGATACCCCTGCCGCCGGAACGGGCATCACAGGCAATCACATCCATGCGGATTCTCTAATCGGCGTGTATACAGGTGAAACTGGCCTGACTCTGTCGGACTACACGACACTGGATGCTCTGCAAAACCAGCTGACAGTGGTGGATTCTGAAAGCTATACTTCCAATCCCGAAGATGGTCAGCCCCTGACGGTCACGTTTACGGAAGCCATGCAATTGAATGGAAAATCGCTGTATGTCCTGGTGAAAACAGAGCCGGATGCGTTGCCCGAAAATCCCCGGGATGTGTTTACCTACAAAAACGGGCTGCAAACCTCCTCCGTAGCAGGAAACTGGGTTGACCACGGCCCGGCACAGCAGACCCTTTATGGCAAGGCAACCATTTTCAAGGAACTGGCAGATGTGTTTACAACCGATGGTCAGAACATCACATTTTCCACCAGTGGAAAATCCAGAGCAGATTATGATACAAATCTGCTGAAAGGGAAGCCGGGAAAATATGTGGGCTGGCTGATCCACCTGAACTATGCCGGCACGCTGGATGGAACCTACCGGGTGGAGGAGCAGATTCCCCAGGGAATGGAGATCGCCTACATTCGGATGTATTGGTATGGGCCAAAAGTTCAGAACGAAACAAACAAGTCCGAAATGGCCCAAATTAGCGGACTGGGGGCGGACTGGAACCAAAAGGACAACACCTCTACAGGAAATAATACCGGATCTCTCACCAACTACTACTATGTAAATGGTCAAAAAGCCATTATGGATGTCACAAATCTGGTTCCTGGCGGCGGCTACAGAGACGATTACGCCGTGGAACTGCAAATCGTCTGCAAGCTGACGGATAAAGATGTTCTGCTGGGTGGACAGGAAAAGACCTTTAACAACACGGTCACACTGTACAATTCCACTGGTGATGAGATCGACACCGCAGCCAGCGGCGTGACCCTATCTGTGCTCCAGATGCAGAAGGGAAAGGACAATGAGGCCGAGGTTACCGGCGGCAACTATCCCTTTACGATTCAGCTCAACCGGGAGGGCATTGACCTGATGCCGGGAGCGGATAAAATCACCCTGGTGGATGAGCTGGGAGACAATCTGACCATTGACATTTCCTCCATCACGGTGAAGAACAGCAACACAGATCAGCCATTGCCAGCGGATTTCTGGAGGTCCTCTGTGGAAACCGCCAATGGAAAGCAGACCCTGAAAATCGTCCTGCCGGATAATCAGCCCCTGACCATTTCCTACACCACCGCTGTCAACGCAGCGCCGGGACAGACCGTTACCGTGCAGAACAATGCCCACTGGGAAGGCTACGTCACCACCACCGGGGGCTCTGTGAAAGACAACAGTTTCCAATATCAGGCCGGCGGTACAGCCGGAGCAGCTGCGACACCCCAGATCCTCATTTCCAAGGTGGATCAGTACAATAACCAGCAGAAACTGGCCAGTGCTGAATTTAAGCTGACGGAGATGGAACTGGAAGGTAACGTGCTGAAGGAAACGGCTACGAGCTTTGAGGGAACGACGGATGACAACGGCAGTCTGGCCTTTGGTACAGCTTCGAATCAGATTCTGAAGTACAATACAGTGTATCAGATCCGGGAGACACAAGCCCCCGTAGGCTATGTGCTGGACGATGCACCCCACTATGTTCTGATTGCGAAACAGCAGGAGGATAACAGCTATCCGGATTATTCGGCTGAGGAGACGTTGGGCGTGACCATCCACTACGCAACGCCCCAGTATACCTACACGGCCTTCAACCACAAGGGCGAGATCGAGGTCACCAAGGTCTTCCGGAATGCGGACGGGACCCCACTTAACTACCGCAACGGAACCTACCGATTCGGCCTGTTTGCGGACGCTGCGGGCACCAAACTGCTTCAGGAGACCTATGTCACCTATGCCTACGGCCAGCTGACGGCTTCCGCCAAATTCACGGATGTGGAGTTCGGAAAGCCCTATTATGTCTTCGAGCTGAATGACCAGGGAGAACCCATCCCGCACGGCCAGCCGGGGACGGTGGGCGGCGTACCCTTTGTGGTGTCCTACGGCAGTACGGGAATTACCGTTACGGCAGATGCCCCTGTGGGGAAAGTGACGGTCACCAATCGTCTGAATTATGCCGAGCTGCCCCGCACCGGCGGCAGCGGCACGGCGGGCTTCACTGCGCTGGGTATCCTGCTCATTGCGGCAAGTCTGACGCTCTTTGCGGTCAAAAGACGGGGAGAACCCCGCTCTTGATTCCCATAAAACAGGGGCGTGCCCCTAGAGATAAAAAGATAAATCAAAAAGACAGGAGTAAATGACATGAAAAACACAACGCGCATTCTGGCTCTTCTCTTGGCCCTGGTGCTCACCATGGGCCTGGGCGTAACGGCATTTGCCGCTGGGACAAACACCATTACCGTTAAGGATGCGGTAAATGGACAGAAGTATGAGCTGTATAAGATTCTGGACGTGGCCGTCAACGATGACCATACAGCTTACAGCTACACCGTCAACAGCACGTGGGCAGACTTTTTCAAGAGCCCTGACGGAAAAGGCTTGACCTATGTCAGCATTGACACGCTGGGCTATGTGACCTGGAAAGAGGGCGCAGATGTTGCCGCATTTGCAAAGGACGCAGAAGCATTTGCAAAGGATCTGACTGCGCTGAAGACCATCACCGCTAACAAAGACGGCGACATCACGTTCAGTGACCTCGAAGCAGGCTACTATCTGGTGACCTCCACGCTGGGCACCAAGGCTACCGTTGGCACTACTCCCAGTACTCCAAATCCTGTAATTCAGGAAAAGAACGAAGTTCCTACCAACGTGAAGACCGTTGAGGAAGACTCCACCGGCAAGTACGGTTCCACCAACGACGCTGACATCGGGCAGACCGTGAACTTCAAGTCCACCATCACCGCCCAGCCCGGCGCTGAGAACTATGTGTTCGAGGATACCATGTCTGCCGGTCTGACCTACAAAAATGACGCCAAGGTCTACACCGATGAGACCATGACCACGGAACTGGCTGCTGCGAACTATACCGTGAACAACACCCCCGGCGATGGCAAGACCTTCACGATCACGTTTACGCAGAGCTATCTGGATACGATTACTGCAGTAACCAAGCTGTATGTCAAGTATTCCGCAACGCTGAATGAGGGTGCCGTGGTTGGACTGCCCGGCAACAGCAATAAGAGCACGCTGAAATACGGCGACAGCACGAACACGAAGTCCACCCCTGAAAGCGAAACTATCACCTACACCTGGGATCTGGATGTTCTGAAATACGGCAACACCGATAAGACTAATGTTCTGGAGAATGCACAGTTTGTGCTGCTGAACAAGGATAAGGATAAGGTTGCAGTCGTTGTCGACGGCAAGCTCACCGGTTGGACAAACATTCCTGCTGCGGGTGAGGACGGAACCATCACCTGGCCTGCAAATACGGTTCTGACGACGAATGCCCAGGGCAAGATCAAGATTTCTGGTCTTGATTCCGATACTTACTACCTCCGCGAGATTAAGGCTCCTGCTGGCTATAATAAACTGGCTTATGATGTTGAGGTCGTGATTAAAGGTGCTACCACGGGAGAATCCAATCAGCTGACCTACACGACTGTTATTGCCGAGGTCAACAACCAGTCCGGCACTGTGCTGCCCTCCACCGGCGGCGTGGGCACCACCATCTTCTATGTCCTGGGCGGCATCCTGGCCGTGGGCGCGGCGGTACTGCTGATTGCCAGGAAGCGCACGGGGCGCGCCTAAAACCCAAATCTCGCTGCCCGGGCGGATTCCCGCCCGGCAGCGGCAAGGAGACTTCCGCAAGCGTATGAAAAAGCATTTATCCACCGTGATTCTGATCCTCATATTCCTTGCGGGCGTGTCCTTGCTGCTGTATCCCACGGTCAGCGACTACTGGAATACGCTGCACGCCTCGGCGGCGGTAACGTCCTACGCCCAGCAGGTAAGCAATCTGGATGAAGTGAAATATGACGAAATGCTCTCCGCGGCCCGGGAATACAACCGCAGCCTGCCCGGCCGGGAGAACCCCTATCTGCTGAGCCCCGCCCAGAAGGAGCAGTACGAAAGCCTTCTGAATCTGGACGGCACAGGCATTATGGGCTATATCGAAATTCCGAATATCGACCTGTCCCTGCCCATTTACCATGGCACTGATGAAGCGGTGCTTCAGGTCGCCGTGGGCCATCTGGACTGGACCAGCCTGCCGGTAGGCGGGGAAAGCACCCATTGCGTGCTTTCCGGCCACAGAGGGCTGCCCAGCGCCAAGCTCTTCACCAATCTGGACAAGCTGGTAGTGGGGGATACCTTCGTTATCCGCATCCTGGACGAGGTGCTGACCTATGAGGTCACAAAGATCCTCATTGTGGAGCCGACCGAGACGAAGGAACTGACCATTCGGGAAGGGGAGGACCTGTGTACTCTGGTCACATGCACCCCCTACGGCATCAATACCCACCGCCTTCTGGTCTGCGGGCGGCGGACGGACAACGCGCCGGAGGTGAAAACCATCCGGGTGGTCTCGGACGCGGTGCAGGTAGAGCCTTTGCTGGTGGCCCCCGTTGTGGCCGCGCCGATTTTGTTGATTCTTGTGATTCTGCTGCTCTCCGGCAGCGGGAAAAGGAGAGAGAAAGATGAAGACTAGACGTTTCCTTGCGCTCCTTCTTTGCGTGATCCTGTCTCTGGGGCTGCTGCCTCTGGCAGTTGGCGCGGAGACCATTGACACGGGGCGGGACTGCGCCCTGACGGTGGATTTTCTGGACAATGGCGTACCCATTGCGGGCTTTCCCTTTGCCGTTTACTATGTGGCAAGCGTGGATGCGCAGGGAACCTTCACGGCGGAGGGGGACTTTCAGAAGTACCCCGTTCGGCTCAACGGCCTGTCCCAGGATCAGTACGCCGACCTGGCCCGGACGCTGGACGCCTACGCCCGGCAGGACGGCCTGAAACCTCTGAAGAGCAGGCAGACCCTGGATACCGGCAGCGTCTATTTTGAAGACCTGCAAACCGGCCTTTATCTGGTGGCCGGAAGCTCCGCGGTCATTGACGGCAAAAGCTACACCACGGATCCCTTCTTGGTGAGCCTGCCCAGCAAGGCTTCCGACGGTTCCCTGACCTATAAGGTCATCACCCAGCCCAAGCACATAACCTCTGAGATCCCCGATACCCCGGAGACTGTCAGCCGCCGGGTGCTGAAGCTTTGGCAGGGGGATGTGGAGGAGTTCCGCCCCGAAGAGCTGACCGTCCGTTTGCTGAAGGACGGCGCTGTCTACGATACCGTTACCCTGACCAAGGACAATTCCTGGCGCTATACCTGGGAAAACCTTCCGAAATACCATACGGACGGCCATCTGATCCGCTGGCAGCTGACGGAGGAGGTCCCCGAACACTATCTGGTCAGCCTGGGCCAGGAGGGAGAGGCTTTTCTGCTGACCAATACCTACAACCCCGAATCCGACGTCGTCACCCGCCGTGTCCAGAAGCGCTGGGACGATGCCGGCTATACCAACAAGCGCCCCGCCTCCATTACCGTGGAGCTGCTGTGCAACGGCCTGGTTTATGATACCCAGACCCTGACCGCCGCCAACAAGTGGCAGTATGTCTGGGAGAATCTGCCTGCCCGGGATAAGAACGGGAAGGAAAACGTCTGGACCCTGCGGGAAATCGAGCCCACGGGCTACACCAGCACTGTCAAAACAGAGGGGGATACCTTCATTGTCCTCAACAGCTACAAGGGTACCAAACTGCCGCAGACCGGCCAGCTCTGGTGGCCCGTGCCCCTGCTCTGCGCTGCCGGCCTGACGCTTCTGGCTGCGGGACTTGTGCTGAAAAAGAGGCGGACAGATGCGTAGGATTTCCTCCGTCCTGATCGCTCTGGGGGCGGCGCTGCTTTTCGGTGCGCTGGGCCTGACGGTTTTTAATCTGCGCCAGAGCAACGCGGCAGGGGAGACCGCCGCCCAGACCGTCAGCGCTTTGAAAGCGACGATTCCAACGGATGGAGACTTTTATGCAAAGGAGCAGCCTGAGACCGAAACGCCGGACTACCAGTTGAATCCGGAAATGGAGATGCCCACTGTGCGGATAGATGACCGGGAGTATATCGGGGTTCTCTCCATCCCTGCCCTGGGCCGGGAGCTGCCGGTCATCAGCTCCTGGGACTATCCCGGTCTGCGCGTAGCTCCCTGCCGGTATACAGGCTCCGCCTATACCGATGATCTGGTGATCGCCGCCCACAACTACGCCAGTCATTTTGGCCGCCTGCGGGAGCTGTCTCAGGGCGATAGTGTTCGCTTTACGGACACGGACGGCAATGTTTTTGATTATGTGGTCTCCGAGTTGGAGATATTGGAACCCTACGCTGTTTCGCAAATGACAGAGGGCGACTGGGACCTGACCCTGTTCACCTGTACTCCCGGCGGCCAGTACCGTGTCACACTCCGCTGCAATCGGAAATGACAGCTTTTCCCCTTTTGTGTATTTCTGATCCGCTTTACACCAACAGCTGGCCCACAAAAAAGCAAATCCGCGCAATTCCGTTGACGGTCTGATCCGGCCCGTTTCTCTGGCTGCTGGAATTCGGACGGAAAGCTGCTGGAATCGACCGTATTCCGCTGCTGGACACCCGCGGAATTTACAAATCCATATCACAGGCGATTTTACCGTCTGTGCATTTTCTTGTTAGTTGACGCTAATGGGGCTGTTAAGAAGGCGCGTCATTGCAAACCAGTGACGACGACTTTTTAACGGCCCCATTTTTCTTGCGTCTTTTTCAAAATTTGTTATACTAAGGAAAAACCATCCGGGTGTTTTCTGCGACTGTATAGGTGAAGGGCCCAAAAGAAACAAGGAGGGATGCACATGGACGATCAGGCCATTATTGATCTCTATTGGGATCGGTCCGAGGAGGCCATTGTACAGACAGACAAAAAGTACGGAAAATACTGCTTCACCATTGCCAACCGGATCCTGGAGAACCCGGACGATTCCGAGGAGTGCGTCAGCGATACATACATGAGCGCATGGAACCGGATGCCGCCGGTGCGGCCTCAGATCCTGTCCGTTTTTCTGGGCAAGATCACGAGGAATATCTCCGTCAGCCGCTGGCGGAAGCAGAGCGCGGTCAAGCGCGGCGGCGGTACTGTGGCTGTGGCGCTGGAGGAGCTGGAAGCCTGCACGCCCTCTTCCTGGGATGTGACCCAGGAGATGGAGCGGAAAGAGCTGGAAGCACGGCTCCGGGACTTCTGCGGCGGACTGCCAACTCAGGAGCGGATCGTTTTTCTGAAACGCTACTGGTATGCGGAATCCCTGGGGGAAATCGCCGCGGAAACGGGCCTGAGCCAGTCCGCGGTCAAGTCCAGTTTGTACAGGTCCCGGAAAAAGCTGGGGGCCGTTTTGAAAAAGGAGGGCCTTTATGAAGTCGGTTGATCTGTTTTCCATGCTGAATACCCTGCCGGATGCCTGGATTCAGGAGGCAGAAGGAACGATGGCCAGACAGAAAAGTGGGCGCGGCAGAAAAACGATCCGTTTTCTGCTGATCGCCGCCCTGGTGGCCTGCCTGGGTGCTACGGCCTACGCCGCCATTGCCAGAAATCTGAACTGGACTCCGGAGCAGCAGAAAGCACTGCAGGAATATCAGGATATGAAGTATATCGGAGTCGCATCCAAGAACTGGGATGTCTTTGGTGTGGTTGTAGAGCTGTCGGCGGAGCTGAAGGATGATGGAAATCTGAATATCACGGCAAATCCCTGGTCGGCCAAGATAGGGGAGGACACCTACGGTGAGAACACGGAAAAGGCCCTGGAAGCAGGGGAGGAATACTGGCTTGAGAAGTGGGACGGGGAAGCGTTTCAGGAAATGCAGACCCTGTCCGGAGAACCCTGGCAGGTCTCCCGGCAGTCGCTCCCTGCCGGGGAGAATACCAGCTGGACGGTGGATCCGGTCCGGATGTACGGTCAGCTGGAGGCCGGCATCTATCGGGTGGGTATGATGCTGAACACCCCGGAGCACCCGGAAAACACCATGGGCGCCTACGCCAAGTTCATCGTCTTCAGCAATGACATTCAGGGATATATGGATGACTTTGAAAATGCGCTGGCGCGGCTGAAGGCCAGACAGACCTTCCATATCCGCAATGAGAGCTATTATGTAATGGATGACCAGGATCTGACCAAAGACATATGGTGGGACAACGGAAACGTCCTTGCGAGAAGGTGCAGCTACATTCATGGCCTGCATCAGTTCCAATGGGATCGGGCGGAGTTGGAATGGAACGGGCAGCTCTACAGCCTGATTTGGGGCAGCGAGGAAATGGACGGCCCCCCGGCAGAAATGGAAGCCGTATATTACGACGCGTCAGACTGCGTGAGGCTGGCACTGTCAGTCACGGAATCCTTCCTTTACAGGACAGAGCAGGCGGCAGCAGACGGAGATACGGTGATTTTCCGGCAGGGCTCCTTTGAATTCTGGGGCGGTGTGCGCGAAGGTGCAGAGCTGCGTGTTCAGTATGACGCCGCGGGAGAGATCCGGAAAATAGACTATATCTCCGAGCAGCAGACGACTGCCATCGAAGTCATGGACGAGACTCCGGAACAGATTGCCGAAGCCATCGCCTCCGTGGATATCCGGGCCCTGCCCACCTTCTCCTATGCCGAGGAGCTGGAGGCCATAGAGGCTATGGGCTATGAAATGCGGACCCAGGGCTTTGCGGGCACACAGCCCCAGGCGTCGCCGGATCGGGATACCATTCTGAAGCTGGCACAGAAGGAAGTCGCGGGGAAGGACTTTAACGTGTTTACGGTCTCCTACGATGAGGGGACGCGGATGTGGAAGGTGGAATGCATGTATTCCTCGAACAGTGAACCCTATGAGGTGATCTATCTGGACAGCACAGGCATCCCGAAGCTCCACGCCGTCCGCCCCCCTCGGGAGGACTACACCACTGAGGGGCTGCCCAAGCCCCAGCAGTGGAAAGTGCTGCAATAAAAATCAGGGGCCGCTGCGTTCCGGCAGCGGCCCCGTGTTCAATCATCCCACATATGTTCTTTTACATAGGCGTCCATTTCCTTTTCATAGCGGAAACGGACGTTTTTCATGCTTTCACCCTGTAAAATGGAAAAATAGGCCTCCTGGTGGATGGCGCATTGCTCCGGGTCGCCGGTAAAGAGATTTTCCGCGGTCATCAGGGCAAAGGCGGCGTCCGGGTATTTGGCCCGAAGCCTGGGGTCCTCCCGGGCGGTGCGGAGCTGGGCCATACCGGGAATTTTCGAGAAGACATCCGCTTCCAGCTGATACAGGGGCAGGGGCGCGGACTGTAATACAGGTGCTGCCATCTTTTTCAAACCTCCCATAAAAACACACTGTGACGGATTATAGCACAGGGCCGGGAACGGCACAATAGGCGATTTCCACAGAAAACGCCCCGGAAAATCCACAACCTTTCCCCTTGACAAAGCATATCTTCGGGGAAACCGGCAAAGGCGGCGGTTCTCCCAAGAATTCCGGATGAAAAGAACACAGCGGAGATATGGAAAACGCCGGAAATTTAGAAAACGGTTGATTTTTTGTTAGAATATGCTAAAATAAGGATTGAATTTTTGTGAGAAATCCATGAGGAGTGTTTTGAAATGAATAAGGATCTTACCGTCGGCGCGCCGGATAAGGTGCTGCGGCAGTTCTGTATCCCTTTGCTTGGCAGCATCATCTTCCAGCAGCTCTATAACATTGCGGACAGTCTGGTGGCCGGAAAGTTCATCGGCGAGAATGCGCTGGCTGCCGTTGGCAACAGCTATGAGATCACCCTGATTTTCCTTGCCTTCGCCTTTGGCTGCAATATGGGCTGCTCCGTCATCGTGTCCCAGCTGTTTGGGGCCAAGGATTATAAGGGCGTGAAGACCGCCGTATATACTGCCGCTATCTTCAGCGCGCTGGTGTGCGGCACGCTGATGGTTTTGGGTGTGACCTGCTGCGATGGCCTCCTGCGGCTGATCCGGACTCCGGAGGAGGTCCTGGCGGATTCCAGGCTGTATCTGGATATCTATGTCTACGGCCTGCCCTTTGTCTTCTTCTATAATATTTCCACCGGCATCTTCTCCGCCATGGGCGATTCCAAAACGCCTTTCTGGTTTCTGGCGGTATCGTCCCTGTCCAATATCGCCATGGACATCCTGTTTGTCAAGGCCTTCCGGATGGGCGTGGCCGGTGTGGCATGGGCTACCTTCCTGTGCCAGGGGGTCAGCTGCCTGCTGGCGGTCATTGTAGTGGTTCGGCGGCTGGAAAAAGTGTGCGTGGGGGAGAAGGCGCCCTTGTTTAACAAGCAGCTGCTTGGGCGGATTGTGATCATTGCCGTTCCCAGTATTCTGCAGCAGAGCTTCATCTCTGTGGGCAATATCATTATTCAGGGCCTGATTAACGGCTTCGGCCCTGCGGTCATGGCAGGCTATTCCGCCGCCATCAAGCTGAACAGTCTGGCACTGACCTGTTTTACCACCATCGGCAATGGCGTTTCCAATTACACCGCCCAGAACATCGGTGCGGAAAAGCTGCCCCGGGTGCGTCAGGGTTTCAAAGCCGGCCTGAAAATGATCTGGACCTTTGCAATTCCTCTGGTTCTGATTTATTTTCTGGGCGGCAAGTATGTGCTGCGGCTGTTCCTGGATGAGGGATCCGATACTGCCGCCAAAACGGGGCTTACCTTCCTGCGCATTGTCTCTCCCTTCTATATGGTGATATCCGCCAAGCTGATTGCCGATGGCATTCTCCGGGGCGCCGGACTGATGAAGAAATTCATGGTGGCGACCTTTGTGGATCTGCTCCTGCGGGTGGTGCTGGCTTCTGTTCTCAGCCGGACGGCTATGGGCTCTCTCGGCATCTGGGCCTCCTGGCCCGTGGGATGGGTGGCCGCGGCGGTGATCTCTCTGTACTATTACCGTACCGGCCCCTGGATGGAAAAGAAGCCGGAACCGGAGCTGGAGGAAAAAGCGTAAATCAAACCGGCTGCCCGCAGGCAGCCGGTCATTTGTTATTCGAAGGTCCTGTCCAGGAGCTTCTCCATTTCCTCGTAGTTGCCCCATCGGTCAACAATGTCGTAGCTGTCCGGGGCTTTCCGGTGGCTGATGCGTTGGGCGCCCAGGACGATACAGAGCACCTGACGCCCCCGGTATTCGGCGGTGACGGCCATGTCGGCATAGCCCCTGGTACAGTGGGCGAGGCCCCCCGTCACACGGCTGTCCTGGCTGGTATGTGATAGCTGCATGGGATTGGCCGGCAGAAGGGCGTTCCGGGAATAGACTGTTTCCCCTGTGCTTGGGATGGTGTAGGAACCGGACTGCCAGATTTTTTTCAGCAGCGGGTACTCCAGTGCCTTGGTGACCAGGTCGGCGATGCTTCCGGCGGAGACAACGCCGCCATCATAGGGATCCCAGAAGTAGGGGGGATTCTCAGAAGCATCATTTGCTATTTCCCCCATGGCCGCCACGGCGGCCTCCTCGCTGCCCCAGATGGCGTGAACCAGGGCGTAGGTGGAGTCTGCCTCGTTCCACAGAAGCATCCGGTAGAGATGGTCCTGTACGGTCAAGCCATTCAAGACGGACACATCGTAGAAAGCGCCGCCGTTATAGGGAAATTCGCTGGGCACGGGTACATTTATGATTGTTCCCTCTGGGTCCGGCACGGCCTGTACCGCGGCAATGGCCAGAGCCAGCTGCCCCCATTTGCCGGCTTCGACAGAATAATCCTTTCCCAGGGGATAGAAGACCTGACCGCTTTCCTGGTCCAGCACCAGTGCGGAGCTGATGTAGAGCCCGGAATCGGGGTTTGCCTCCTGCTCCAGCGCCCAATTTCGGATATAGGCGAGAATTTCAGAACCGGAGAAGCCCGGATAGGACCCCAAAATTTGCTTGCTCCAGGTGCCGTCAGCATTGTACAGGTCGAAGCCTTCGCAGTCCTTTCGGATGACTACGCTTCGGCCATCGTAGCTGGTGATCCGACAGCCGGTGGTATAGAGCTCCGGCCCCATAGCCCTGCTGTAATTTTCATTGATGCTCCACACATCGGTCGAGAAAATCACATCCGCAAAGCTGGGCTGATTGCCAAGGGCGTAGCTTGGCTGGACGTTTTCCATCTGGAAGCACTCCACCTTGGAAGGGACCCGAAAGGCGTGCAGCTCGTATTGAATCTGCTGTATTTCAGAGGATTCGTGCATATAGAGGTCACTGTCAAACTCGCTTGCTACCAGATTTTCCCGCAGCGCCTGCGGGACGTCATCCACGTGCTGTATGACCTTTTTTTCGCCGTCCAGCACGCCTACGAACATATGGTAAGGCTCCTCAAACCCATCATACAGAATGTCAAAGGCCCAGAGCTTCGGGTTGATTCGCCGCCAGGAGTCAATGGTGTGGACACCTGGACTGTAATGCGCCTTCTGCATAGCATAAACGCCCTCATTGGGAAAGTAGATATATTCCGCGGTGTGGTCAAAGTTATTCTTCGCCGCGGCATCCAGATAGGCCTGCATAAACTGGTAGGCTGCCTGGTCCTCCGGCTCTTCCGGCACAGTGACCGCCTCCGCTGCGGTGGTGCTGTCCAACATAATATCGTCTGCGGGGGAAGGTCCTGGCTCCGGAGCCTTTGGGTCGGTGGCGAAGCACCAGAGAATCCCAATGGCCAGAGCGCATGCGATGACCAGTACCCAGATTTTTGCCGTTTTTCGTTGCAGGATGTTGGCGATTCTCTGCTTTACGCTGTTCTGGCTGAAGGCCACCGGGCACACGGCAAGGCTGCCCTTGGGTGCGGCGCACAAAAGCAGGGTGCAGGCGTAATTCTTTTTCTGAACGGTGTCCATGCCCTTAATGGCTCGCTCGTCACAGGCCATCTCCAGGTCCCGGCAGAAGAGGTAGTAAGCAGCCCACACCAGCGGGTGGAACCAATAGACGCTGAGCAGCGCATAGCCCAGCAGCTTCCACCAGGCGTCTCCATGGCGCAGGTGAGCCCGCTCGTGGGCCAGTACATAGGTTCTGGCCTCTTGGCTCAGGTCTGAGGGCAGGTAAATGCGGGGATGGACCAGTCCCAGGACAAAAGGAGAGCGAATCGCGTCACAGATGTATACGCATCCCTCCAGCCGCATACAGACAGAGAGTCGCTTTTTCAGCCGGCCATATGTCACCAAACAGTAGGCCAGCATTGCGGCAGTGCCCAGAAGCCAGACGGCGGCGCATACCCCAAAGAAGCTTTCCGGCCCGGTTGGTGCGGAAGACGGAACGATCTCCGGCGTGGAGGCTGGGCTGAACTCCGATATGATGGGCGCCGGTGAAACGGTGCCGGCTGTTGGTGCCGTGGTATCTATGGCCGCTCCGGTGAAAGAGCGGCGGACGGTGGTGGTATCCGTGATGACCTGAGCGGAGATAGGCTCGCTTTTGGGAAGCAGGCTCCAGGCGCTTTCCAGAGAGACGGGAACCGCCAGCCGCAGGGCCACCAAGGCCCAGAGCAGCAGCTGGGGGCCTTTGGGCAGCTTCCGGAACAGAAAGCGCAGACCGATCACGGCCAGAATCAGAAAGCCGGTGGTAATGCTCCGGTTGGCGAGATACAGAAATAGCTTTGTCATACCTGCCCCTCCTGTTCAAATTGATCGATCAAAGCCCTGATATCCTGAATGTCCTTTTTTGAGAGAGGCCGCCCTTGGGCGAAAGCCGCCAAAAAGGCGGGAAGCGAGCCGGAGAAGGTATCGGCTACAAACTGGTGGCTCTGGGAAGCCTGATAATCCTGCCGGGTCTGCACCACGGTGACAAGGCCGTTTGTGTTCCGGAACAGTCCTTGGGCGCAGAGCTTTTTCAGCACCGTATAGGTGGTGGACTTTTTCCATTCCAGCTCCTTGGCGCAGAGCTTCACCAGCTCCCCGGAGGGGATGGGCGCGTTGTCCCAGATCAGCTCCGCAAACCGCAGCTCTACAGGGCCCAGCTTTCGTTCTTCCATAGGAAACATCCTTTCTGCAGAAATGGTCTATTGCTTATCGACTTACTGAAAGTCTATCATGAATAGACCGCCTTGTCAAGGAAGAAACAGTAAATTAAAAATATCTTAAAGAAAAACAGCCGCATAACTGCGGCTGCATAGAATCAAAAGGGGACGGCAAATCTGCCGCCCCTTTTGAAATATGTAATCAATAGATATCGTCAATATATCCGGACAGTGCGTAAGGCTCCTTGGAGATCAGCTCGCCGGTCTTTTTGTCGATCTTGCTCATGTAGGTCCGGACATACCGGCCGCCAACGGTGTAGGACATTTCAATGTCATAGTCCCGTGTTTCCGTACCCAGGATGGACACCCGGACATACCCATCGGATTCCTCCGCGTGAATCTTCACGGGCAGAGGGGAGTCGTTGCGGATTTTCAGGTCCGTAAAGCCCCAGCTCACGGTGGCATCCATGCCAAGCGGAATATAGCTGACGGGATAGCCGTGGTTCCGGCGCTCAACAATGGTCATTTCGGCGTAAACACTGGCTAGATACAGGGTGGAGGACACCTGACAGATGCCGCCGCCCGGGGAATCCACTAGCTTGGTGCCGGAATAGGCGGGAGCGGGGAGCCAGCCCTTTTCTTTTGTCCGTTCGCCCAGGGCCTGATTGTAGGAAAGCTCCTGGCCGGGCTGCAGAATGGTGCCGTCCAGCAGCTCACAGGCTTTGCGCAGATTGGCATTCCGGTTTTCATTGTCGCTGTGCGGTGTCTCACAATGCCCCAGTACATCCTGAAAATAGGCGTCCTCGTCAGCGGTTTGCGGGGCGGTGTAGTGGAGCTGTAAGGTCAACTCTCCGCCGTAGGATACATCGGCCCACTGGGTTTTTGCTTCGTCTAGGTCAAATTCGTAGCCGTGCTGCCCGGGAATCACCTGATAGGTAGCCAGATCCACGCTGGGCTCTACAGCTGCCAGACGGGTCTGCTGCCAGAGTGCTTCAAGATCCACGGCATCCGGCTGGGTAACGGTTACGTCACCGTCATAGTCCAGCGCAAAGGTCTGGGATTCGTAAGCAGACAGCAGCTGCTGGAACAGGTGCTCCGTGTCAATTTCAATGGTTGGGCAGCCCCGGTTTAGAAGAATGCTCTGGCAGGGCGTGTTTTCGTTCCATTTTTCCGGACTTACATCCGGGGCTGTATCCTGAATCGAATAGCTGTCTCCCCGGGACAGGGCCCTCAATGTCTGGGCATAGGTTTCCGCTGCCGTGCGCAGGGCGGTTTGATCCAGATGCAGGTAGGGAAGCAGCGGCAGACGGTTCATTGCGATATCACTCTTTCGGCCTACGGCGTAGGCTTCCCGTACCGCTTCGCCAGCGTCCAGCCTGGCTCCGGTCTCGTCGGAGGAAAGAGTCAGGGTCAAAAAGGAATCCCCCTCCCCGGTGCCGTCCAGAATGGAGGAAACACCCGGAAACGACACCACCATAGGATCCTCGGAATTGCTGTAGCAGTCCGTCAGGGCCTTTTTTGCTTCGCTCCTGCTCAGTCCGCTCAAGTCCACCGTGCCTACCGTTACGCCGGGGGCAATTTTTCCGCCGTAGGGATCCATGGCCCGCAGTATGGCAGGGACGGCCAGCGCGCATACCGCCGCAATGCCAGCCAGGACACCCGCAATGGCCGCGGCATGTTTAGACAATTTGAATGCCCCTTTTTTTGCCCGGGTGGGAAGCGGCGCTTGCTGCCGCTTCGGGGGGTCCGGCGGAGAGAAAGCCGCATCCTCCTGCTCCACCGGCGCATCTCCCAGCAGCGCGTTTATGGATTCCAGAAAGGCATCGTCATCCTCTTCCAGAATATTGTTGTTTTTCTCCATGGAAAATCCTCCTATGGGTTCCTTTGGTTACCATAATCACCATAATTATAGCATGGTTTCCGGGAAGACACAACCTAATATTTTCTTAATTACTACAATAGCTCTGATATTTGGCAACAAATGCCTTGGCCTGTTTCAGGCTGTCAGGGCCGGTGACCAGCTTCAGACGCAGGGTAGGCTCTTTGGCGTTTGCCAGGAAGACCACCCGGGCTTTGTAGTCCGGGTCGGAGCAGAGGCTGCCCACGGCGTCGAAATTCAGGCTGGTCATGACGAAGAGAATGTCGCCTGCCTTCTGCTTGATGTCCTTGATGCCCAGCTTCATGGCCTGGGCCCGGAGCAGGGCAATGTCGATGAGGTTCAGCACGCCCTTGGGCGGTTCTCCGTAGCGGTCTACGATTTCGTCCAGCAGGTCGTCCGCGTCCTCCTGGCTGCGGATGGCGGCCATCCGGCGGTACAGGTCCATCCGCTCCTCGCCCCGGGCCACGTAGCCCTTGTCCACGTTGGCGGTAACTGTCAGGTCGGCGGTGCATTCCGGCTGCTTGGGTGCCTCGCCCTTTTCTTCCAGAACTGCTTCGTCCAGCAGCTTCAGATACATATCGTAGCCCACGCTCATCATGTGGCCGGACTGCTCGGCGCCCAGAAGATTGCCCGCGCCACGGATCTCCAGGTCCCGCATGGCAATCTTGAAGCCGGAGCCGAATTCCGCAAAGTCCCGGATGGCAGAGAGCCGCTTTTCGGCCACTTCCGTCAGATTCTTGTCCGGGCGGTAGGTGAAGTATGCGTAGGCATGCCGGGTGGACCGGCCCACCCGGCCCCGAAGCTGGTGCAGCTGGCTCAGGCCGAAGCGGTCCGCGTTCTCGATGATCAGCGTATTGGCGTTGGGAATATCCAGTCCGGTCTCAATGATGGTGGTGCATACCAGTACCTGGATATCGCCTTCGGCCATGGCGGTCATGACCTCGCCCAGGGCGTCTTCGCTCATCTGACCGTGGGCAACGCCTACGGTCAGGCCGGGGATCCGCTTTTGCAGGGCGCTGGCGCACTGGTCGATGGTCTCCGTCCGGTTGTGGAGATAGAATACCTGGCCGCCCCGTTCAGTCTCCCGACGGATAGCGTCGTCAATGATGGCGGTTGAATACTCCATGACATAGGTCTGCACGGGGTAACGGTCTGCCGGAGGCTCCTCAATGGTGGACATGTCCCGGATGCCGGAGAGCGCCATGTTCAGTGTTCTGGGAATGGGCGTCGCGGACAGGGTCAATACATCCACGCCCTTGGAAAGCTCCTTCAGCCGTTCTTTATGAGTCACGCCGAAGCGCTGCTCCTCGTCAACAATCAGCAGTCCAAGATCCTTGAACTGGACGCTCTTCTGCAGCAGCTTGTGGGTGCCGATAATCAGGTCAATATTGCCGCTGCGCAGCTCCTGAAGGGTCCGCTGCTGATGTTTGGGCGTGCGGAACCGGCTGAGCACGTCAATGGTCACAGGAAAGCCCCGGAAACGGGAGACGGCGGTCTGGTAGTGCTGCTGGGCAAGCACTGTGGTGGGCACCAGAATGGCCACCTGCTTGCCGTCCATGACGGCCTTCATGACAGCCCGCAGAGCGACTTCGGTCTTGCCGAAGCCAACGTCGCCGCAGAGCAGCCGGTCCATGGGAATGGGGGACTCCATATCCTTCTTGATGTCGGCAATGCAGCGCAGCTGATCGTCTGTTTCGGGATAGGGAAAGTTTTCTTCAAATTCCCGCTGCCAGGGAGCGTCGGCGGAAAAGGCATAGCCGGACTGCCGCTTCCGGGCGGCGTAGAGCTGAATGAGTTCCCCGGCCATATCCTTAGCGGCCTTTCGGGCTTTGGCTTTTGTTTTCTGCCAGGCATCGGAGCCGATTTTGTTCAGCTTGACCGCGGCGTTTTCTCCGCCGCCGCCGATATATTTGCTGACCAGGTCCAGTTGAGTGGCGGGGACGAACAGTGTGTCCGAGCCCTGATAGGCGATTTTGATATAGTCCTTGACGGCGTTATCGATTTTGATCTGCTCCATGGCCACAAAACGTCCAATGCCGTAGTTTTCATGGACAACCAGATCGCCGGGGGTAAGATCCGTAAAGGAATTCAGCTTCTGCCGGTTTGTCGCCGTTTTCCTGGCCGATGCCCGGCGCTTTGGTTCCGTTTTGGCAATGAGCTGTCCTTCCGTCAGCACGGCGAGCTTGCTTAAGGGGTACTCCATGCCGTAGGGCAGAGTGCCGTCCGTCAGCAGAATCTGGCCGGATTTCGGCAGGGTGTTCAGGGGAATCGCAAGGAAGGCGGAGAGGTTTTTCTCCCGCAGCATCTGCTGCATCAGCTCCGCCCGGTGCCGGGTGCCGCAGAGCACCAGTGTGCCGAATTCCATTTTCTGGTAGTGGGTCATATCGCTGACGGCGGCGTCCAGGTTGCCGCCGTAGCTGGGCAGCTGCTTGGCGGTCACCGGCAGCAGCAGGGAAGGAGCGGCGTCCTCCGGATAGGCACTGCCGCCAAAGGCGTCAAAATAGACGGTTGTACGGCCCCGCAGTCCGGCGGTGAAGTCCTCCCACTGGGCAACGTAATCGCACAGCTCTCCGGCAACCAGCCCGGTCTGCAGGAGACTGTCCAGCTGAAGCCCCATTTCCTCGGTGCGGGTCCTGGCGGTGCGCTGCAGATTGGCGTGGTCACAGAGGATCCAGAGGGCGTCCCTGGGGGCGTAATCCGCCGCCGTGGCCATTTCCGGGTAGATCAGGGCCATATAGCGGTCCGCCGTCAGGGTATGCAGATCATTTTCCAGTTTTTCAATGTCTTTGGTCAGGGTGTCGATCAGGGCTGCATTCAGATTCTTGCGCCGCTTCTGACGGGAGAGCAGATTGTTCAGATCCTTAATCAGCCCCTGTTGTCCCTTGGGGTGCATGCCCGCCAGAGACTCCCGGGTTGGCAGGATAAGCGTGGAGGTCAGATTTTCGCTGCGCCGCTGGGTGTCAATATCGAAATGACCCATGGTGTCCAGCTCGTCGCCAAAGAACTCCAGACGGACGGGCTTGTCTTCGCCGGGGGAATAGATATCCACAATGCCGCCCCGGACAGCGAACTGGCCCACGCCCTCTACCATACCGCAGCGGCTGTAGCCCGCGGCCACCAACCGGGCGGTCAAATCGTCCAGAGCGTATTCTTTCCCGGTTTCCAGAGTGAAGCTGGCATTGTTCAGAACATGGGGCGGAAGGGTGCGCAGGCTCATGGACTCCCAGGTCATGATCTGGATGGGCGTTTTTCCCGCAGCCAGATCATACAGCTGACGCAGCCGTTTCTGCTCCCAGCTTCGGGAGACCACGGCGGCATCATAAAAGGTCAGGTCCCGGCCGGGGAGAATGGGCGCGGTCTCACCCAAAAAGCAGCCGAGTTCTTCCTGAGTCCGGCGAGCTGCCATATCATCCTGGCAGAGCACCACAATAGGCCGGACTGCGTCTCTGCGCAGTCCGGCAATCATATGACTTCGGTTGATCTGACCAACGCCGGTAACGGCGGCGTTTTGCCCGGCATTAACGCCTTCTACCAGAGAAGCGTATTCCGGAATGGTTTTCAGAAGAAAAAGCAGTGGTTGTTCCATGGTTCACCTCATAATTGGGAAAAAGCTGAACGCGGCAAAGCGGAAAGGGATTTATTTCCCTCTCCGTGCGAATGACATTTTCCTCCAGGGGAGTACCCTAGAGGAAATTTTTTTGTTTAGGGAAGCTCTGATTAAATCGACAAGAGCTGGCAGCGAGATATTTTGTTCTCAGACAAGGTATGGAAAACGAGGGAATACTGTATGTATTTCCCGTTTTTCATACCGCAGACTGGGAGCAAAAGATCCGCTGTCCGGCCGCCGACGATTTATTCAGAGTTTCCTTAGGGATGGCTGCCGTTGTAGGCGTTGGCGGCCTGGGAAACGCCTTCCTCCAAAATGGTCAGAACCGCTCTGGCGCCATTTTCCAGAGAGACGGCCAGGGCCTTCTCTTCGGATGCGGTGAAGGGGGAGAGCACCCAGGCGGCCAGATCGAAATCCGGGTGGGGTTTGGCTCCGACACCGATCTTGACCCGGGGGAAGTCCTGACTGCCTAACTCCTGAATAATGGACTTGATACCGTTGTGCCCGCCCGCGGAGCCGTTGCCACGGACCCGCATACGGCCCGGCTCCAGAGAAATGTCATCAAACAGAACGATGATTCGTTCCGGCGGAATCTGGAAATAGGCACTGAGCTGTAAAACGGACCGGCCGGACAGGTTCATATAGGTCAGAGGTTTCAGCAGATAAATCTTTTTGCCGTGATAAGAGGTCACTCCGTAGAGCCCTTGAAATTTGCCTTTATCGATGGCGCAGCCCAATTTATCCGCTACGATATCCAGACAGCGAAAGCCGATGTTGTGCCGGGTTTTGGCATATTCGGGGCCTGGATTGCCCAGTCCCACTATGAGCCATGTGTTTTCGGAGGACATCAGAACAGATCCGCGATAGAGGTGCCGCCGTGAACATGCTCAATGGCGCGGGCGAACACATGGGAAACATCCAGGAACTTAATCTTGCCGCTCGTTGTGTTGCCGGACTGGGGAATGGTGTTCAGGAATACCATTTCCTTGATGGGGCTTTCCTCAATGCGGTCATAGGCAGGGCCGGACAGGACGCCGTGGGTAGCGCAGGCGTAGACCTCCTTGGCACCACCGATCTCGGTCAGAGCCTTGGCGGCATTGCACAGGGAGCCGGCGGTATCCACCATGTCGTCAAACAGGATGCAGGTCTTGCCCCGTACATCACCGATGATGTTCATCACTTCGCAGACGTTGGCTTTCTGACGGCGCTTGTCCACAATGGCCAGACCCATGTGGACCTTGGCGGCGAAGGCACGGGCACGGCCCACGGAGCCGACATCGGGGGAGACGACGACAAACTCATCATGGTTGTATTTCTCTTCGGGGAACTTTGCGAGGTAGTAGTCAACGAAGGTGGGGTTGCCCAGCAGATGATCCAGAGGAATGTCGAAGAAGCCCTGAATCTGGGAAGCATGCAGGTCCATGGTCAGCACCCGGTCGGCACCGGCGGCGGTGATCATGTTGGCAACCAGCTTCGCGGAGATGGGATCGCGGCTCTTGGCCTTGCGGTCCTGACGGGCATAGCCGAAGTAGGGGATGACAGCGGTGATTCTGCCGGCGGAAGCGCGGCGGCAGGCGTCGCACATGACCAGCAGCTCCATCAGATGGTCGTTGACGGGCTTACAGGTGGACTGAACCAGGAAAACGTCCGCACCGCGAACGGTCTCCAGCAGGCTGACGGAAGCCTCACCGTCGGCAAAGGTCTTCACCTCTGCCTTACCGAGGTCTACCCCCAGATCCTTGCAGATGTTCTTGGCGAATTCCGGATTGGAATTGCCGCAGAAAATCTTGATGTTCTCTCCGTACGTAATCATCAATGATTTACCTCGCTTAATCTTTTCTATTTTCTCGTCCGGGAGCCGGACAAAGCTCACTGCTATTATAGCATTATCCTGTCCGTCTTTTCAATAGAGAATCCAGCAAAAAACCGCCAAAAAACGGAAGCACATTTCTGTACACTACTGTCAAACCGACGGTTTTTGACTGCTTCCCGCGTCCAGCCGCGTGGTCAGGGCGTAAAGCGGAAGATGGACCGGGTTCATCAGGCCATATTCCATGGTGCTGTAGAGCAGTCCCGCAAAGGCAACGGCGACAATGTCCCAGCGCCCGGCTTTAGACGCACGGTACAAAGCTGCCAGATTCAAACCGAAGAATAAAAGGCTTGGAATCACACCCATGCAGATAGGGGCATAGGCATAGAGACTGTCCACCGGGTCCCAGCGGAAATTGACCCGGGCACCAAAGAGGCTGGGGCCGAAGTCCCGGAATCCGGCGTGGGAATAGGCCAGCCGGTCGGAGAACAGCCTGTTGCACAGGGAGAAGAAGCTGTTTTCCTCCCGGTAAAGCAGCGTGAGAATTAAAAATGCGGCGATGCCCAGAGTGAACAGCCCCAGAAAGAGGGGAACGCCCCATTTTTTGGAGGACAGCCAGGGACCGATCCAATAAAAGAGAATGCACAGGACTGCCGCCGCGCAGCTGGCCAGCAGAGCAGCCTTGGAGTCCGACACCTGGAAGAAGCAAAGAGAACACCCGATGGCGACCACGCCGGGCAGCATCCGGCGGCCGGTTTTTGCATAGCTCAGCAGTCCGGAGAAGATCACAAGGAGCGTCCAGAAGCCAAAGTTGTTGGGGTGGCCGAAGCCGAGGCTGTGGCGGGCCGTTCCATGGTTAATGACTTCCCAGCGGGTAAAAACCGTATCCTCAAGAACGCCCACGGCGACAAGCAGAAAGTTCAGCAGCAGTGTGAAGAAGAAAAAACCGAAGCAGATCCGGCAGAGCTTTCCAAAATCAATGTCCTTTGCGCTGAACACCAGCAGAAAACAGCTTAAAAAACAGCGGTTCCTGCTGACAATGGTGCCGATTGCAATGAGAAACAGAATACCGGTAATGCCCAAAAGCTCCCGGACCGTGTGCCCGTCACAGAAATAGATTTTCAGCGCCAGCAGTGCGTAGGCGCAGGCGGAAAAGGCGTAAATGCCATAACGGATGGAGGCGACAAACGCCGGGGGAAAGTGCCCCAGATAGACAGGGATGACCAGAGCAAGCATGGCGGCGTACCAAAGCCATTTGGGAAAGCTGCTTTTTGCGCGAAAAGGAATCGCTGAGAAAGATAGGCCCATAAGCGCCTCCTGAACAAAAGTATACCCTTATTATACGCAAGAGGGGGGGCAATGTCAATCACAGCGAATAGTTGAACGATTTGTAGAACCGGGTACTTGATTTTATGGGCGGTATTTGGTAAAATAACCAAACAGTAGGATTCTGAACAAGGGAGTCCTGTAAGCTATTTTGATTATAATAAAGGAGAGATCGCTATGGGTCTTATCAAAGCTGCATTGGGCGCGGCCGGCGGTGTTCTGGCTGACCAGTGGAAAGAATACTTTTATTGCGACGCACTTCCGGAAACGGTCCTTGCCGTCAAGGGCAAGAAGCGGGTCTCATCCCGTTCTTCCAATAAGGGCAGTGACAATGTGATCTCCTCCGGCTCCGTTGTTGCCGTGGCGGATGGTCAGTGTATGCTGATCGTGGATCAGGGCAAGATCGCGGAGGTCTGCGCCGAGGCCGGTGAGTTTGTCTATGACGCCTCCACGGAACCCAGCGTCTTCTCCGGCGCACTGGGCCAGTCCGTAAAGGACAGCTTCGCCGCCATGGGCCGCCGCTTTGCCTTTGGCGGGGACACCGGCAAGGACCAGAGGGTCTACTATATCAACACAAAGGAACTTTACGGGAATAAATACGGCACCCCAACTCCGGTGCCCTTCCGGGTTGTGGATGAGGATATCGGCTTCCGCACCACCATCTCCATTCGGTGCTTCGGCGAATACTCCTACCATGTGTGCGACCCCATCCTGTTTTATAAGAACGTCTGCGGCAATTTTGCCGACAGCTTTACCCGGGACCGGCTGGACAGCATGCTGAAGTCCGAGCTGATGACCGCTTTGCAGCCCGCCTTTGGAAAGATGTCCGCCATGGGCATCGGCTATACGGAGCTGCCCCTGCATACCATGGATATTGCCAACGCCCTGAATGAGATTCTGTCTGAGCAGTGGCGTGCCAAGCGGGGACTGGAGATCGTTTCCTTCGGCGTGTCCTCCGTCAGCGCCACCGAGGCGGACGAGAAGCGGCTGAAGGACATGCAGCAGTCCGTCTTCCTGGGCGGCGGCAACGCGGCTGCCGGCAGAATGGTGGACGCTACTGCCAACGCCATGGAAGCCGCTGCCAGGAATACGGCAACCGGACCTATGATGGCCTTCGCGGGCATGAATATGGCAGGCTCCGCAGGCACCGGCAGTATGCAGGGTCTGTTCCAGCAGAACCAGGGCACGCCCTACCAGACTCCTGCCTCTCGGGCGGTTCCCGCGGCGGCTACCTGGAAGTGCCCCGGCTGCGGTACGGAGGCTACCGGCAACTTCTGCCCGGAGTGCGGCGCCAAAAAGCCCGCCGATGGCTGGACCTGCAAGTGCGGCGCGGTGAACAAAGGCAAGTTCTGTACCCAGTGCGGCGCAAAGAAGCCTGCGGGAGAGCCCCTCTACAAGTGCGACAAGTGCGGCTGGGAGCCGGAAGATCCCAAGAATCCGCCCAAGTTCTGCCCCGAGTGCGGCGATCCCTTCAATGACGGGGATATCGTGATCTAATCCGCGTGAGGCCGGGTATTCCGGCCTCTGCATCCGGAAAGAAAGGGAATTCTTATGCCCAGCGAAGTGATTAATTACAAATGCCCGGCCTGTACCGGCCCGCTGCACTTTGGGAGTACCTCCGGAAAGCTGGAGTGCGACTATTGCGGCAGTTCCTATACGCTGGAGGAGATCGAGGCTCTGCAGTCCACCAAGGCAGCGGATGCCGAGAAGGCCTTTGAGGAAGCCGAAAAACAGATTCAGGGGGATGCCAATGAGAGCTGGGATGTTTCTCAGGCAGGCTCTGACTGGGGAGCGGACGCGGAAAAGCTGCGGGCCTACAGCTGCCCCCAGTGCGGGGCGGAGCTGCTCTGCGAGGAGACCACAGCGGCGACCTCCTGCCCTTACTGCGGCAATCCTACGGTGATCCCGGGGCAGCTGTCCGGAGCGAAAAAACCGGATTACATCATTCCGTTTGCCAAAACCAAGGAGGATGCTGTGGCGGCGCTGAAGCGGCACTACAGCCATAAGCCTATTCTGCCGAAGGCCTTTGCGGATGAAAACCATCTGCAGGAGGTCAAGGGTATCTATGTTCCCTTCTGGCTGTTCGATGCCAAGGTGGACGCGGATATGCGCTTCGATGCCACGCGAACCCATAGCCACACAACCAGCACGGAGATTATTACGGAGACGGACCACTTCCTGGTCCACCGTCAGGGCAGTCTGGAATTTGAAAAGATCCCGGTGGACGGCGCCTCCAAAATGCCGGACAGCCATATGGATGCCATCGAGCCCTATCATTACGAGGAGCTGAAGCCCTTCCAGCTTTCCTATCTGCCCGGTTTCTTTGCGGATAAGTACGATGTTTCCCGGGAAGAGAGCATGAAGCGGGCGAAGCTCCGCTGCGAACGCAGCACGGAAAATGCCATCCGCAATACGGTCGTTGGCTATGAGGGGTGCATTCCCACCGGAAAACGGATCCAGGTCCATCCCGGGGCGGTGAAATACGCACTGCTTCCCGTATGGCTGCTCTCAACCCAGTGGAAGGGAAAGAACTATCTCTTTGCCATGAACGGCCAGACGGGCAGGCTTATCGGGGATCTGCCCATTGATACCAGACGGCTTTTGGCCTTTGTGGGCGGCGCGTTCGCCATCGGCACGGCGCTGCTGGGCTGGCTGTTTCTGTAAGGAGGGCGGGCTATGCAATTCAAACGTATTTTTGGGCTGGCACTGGCGGCCATGCTGTTTTTCCTGCTGCCTGTGACGGCTTTTGCAACCCAGGACGATTCAAGTGCGCAGCTGGCCTATGTGACGGACACTGCCAACCTCCTGACAGACGATCAGCAAATGGCGCTGGAGACCCGGGCAGAGGAACTGAGCAGGGAATACGAGTTCAGCATTTACATCATTGCCGTCACGAACTATAGGAATTACTCCCATGAAACGGATTTCTGGGATGCCAATGTGGACATCTACAAGACCTATGATCTGGGCTGGGGCAGTGACAAGGCCGGTGCTTCCTTGATGGTCAGCACGGACGAGCGGGATTTCTGTCTGCATTTCAACTCTGATCGGGCGGACTATGTTTTTTCCGAGGCAGGCCGGGATGCCATTGAGGACCGGATCATCTCCTATCTCCGGGAAAACGACTATTACGGCGCGTTCAACGAGTATCTGAATGCCTGCCAGGAGTACCTGGAGGCAGCGGCCAACGGTACGCCTGTCGCGGCGGGGCAGGGGAGCCGGAATGACGCACAGCAGAAGCGGGGCTTCTCGCTCCTGTTCTTCCTTCCGGGCATTTTCCTGGCGGGAGTGACCGCCGTGGTACTGGCAGCACCCATGCGTTCCGCTGGGGTCAAGAGCCAGGCGGATGACTACACCGTGCCCGGTTCCATGCGCCTGACCCGGCAGTCAGACCACTTCCTGCGCCGCACCGTTTCCAGACGGCCCAGACAGACAGAGAACCGTCCGCCCCAGGGCGGCGGAGGCGGCAGCTTCACCACCAGCCATTCCTCCGGAAGCCATTCCGGCAGGACCGGGAAATATTGATAAAAAGGGCGCCTGCGGGCGCTCTTTTTCGTAAGGCCGGGGCTTTACATTTCCCATTTTCGGATGTATAATACCGCGGTATATTGTTATTTTGGAGGAAAGCTGAAAACATGAAGAGAAAAGAACGGGATATGCTCCGGGGCTCCCTGGTCTGGCCGCTGGTGACCTATGCCATCCCTATTATGCTGACCAGTGTGCTGCAGCTGCTGTTCAACGCGGCGGATCTGATTGTGGTGGGCAGGTTCTGCGGCAGCATTTCCGTGGCGGCAGTGGGCGCTACCGGTGCCATTACGAATCTGATTATCAATCTTTTTATCGGCCTGTCCGTAGGCGCGGGTGTGGCGGTTGCCCATGGCATCGGCAGCCGGGAAGCGGATACGGTGTTCCGCACCGTCCATACGGCCATCCCCACGGCGGCAATCAGCGGCATTTTTCTGACCATCTTCGGTGTAACCTTCTCCGCGGGAATCCTGGAGGCCATGTCCACTCCGGAGGATGTGCTGCCTCTGGCCCAGAAGTATATGCAAATCTATTTTCTGGGCATTACCTTCAACCTCGTCTATAACTTCTGCGCCTCCATGGTCCGGGCGGCGGGCGACACCCAGACGCCGCTGATCATTCTGACTGCCGGGGCATTCTGAATGTGATCCTGAACATCGTATTCGTCAAGGGCTGCGGCATGAATGTGGACGGCGTGGCCTGGGCGACGATCATTTCTCAGGGCCTGTCCTCCATTGCCATCCTCTATGTTATGACCAGACGGACGGATATGTGCCGCCTTCATCTGGGCAAGCTCCATATCTACAAAGCGCCGCTGCTGAAAATGCTTCGCATCGGAATCCCCGCTGGCATCCAAAGCTCCATGTTTTCCGCTTCCAATGTGGTGATTCAGTCCGCCGTCAATTCCTTCGGCGCCATTGCCGTTTCCGGCAATGCGGCAGTTTCAAATCTGGAGGGCTTCGCCTACGTTATTGAGAACTCCTTCCACCAGACGGCGGTCAACTATGTGGGCCAGAACAGCGCCGCGGGACGATTTGACCGGGTGAAGAAGATCTCCGGCCTGTGCATCCTCTATGCGGTCATCGCCGGTATCATTACAGGTGTGGGTATGAATTTGTTCGCCCGTCCGCTGCTGTCGCTGTATATTACGGATTCTGAAGAGGCTATTTCCATCGGTGTTGCCCGCATGGCCATCACTGTGCTGCCTTATTTCCTGTTCGGTATGCAGGATGTGGTGACCGGCATCCTACGGGGCATGGGCGCATCCTTCCTGTCCATGATCATTACGGTGCTTGGCATCTGCGGTATCCGCATTCTGTGGATTTACACCATTTTCCGTATCCCCGCCTACCACACCCAGCAGTGCCTGTACATCTCCTACCCCCTGTCCTGGGTGCTGACCTTTGTCGTGCAGATGATCGCCTTTATAGTTGTGTTCCATAAATGCGAGACCCGGGCAAAGCAGACGGTGATCGAAGATTAATTGACAATTATAATTGTAATGTTCCTACGGGACGAATAAATGTTAACAGCCGCGGTTCGTGTGAACCGCGGCTGTTAAATTTTATACGGTTCTCGCCCACTCCGTTACCAGCAGGCCGGGAACCATCCAGATCAGCTGGTAAAGAAGCACCCTTGTGGGGGTCAGGATCTCCACGCTGCCCTGGAAGGCCAGCGCGAACATAATGAGCATTCCCACAACGCCGCCCAGAATGTGGATGACAAGCCCCAAATTGCAGGCGTGCTTCAGGGCGTTGGCCCCGGTGACGGGGTAGACCAGGCTCACCAGCTCGTCTCTGGTGGACAGAGCCAGCACCTTGTCGTCAGGGCTTGGCTGACGCTGGGAGAGAATCTCCCGGGTCTCCCGATCGGGGAAGACCATCCGGCGGGTGTTGATGGAGAATTTGCTGTGCAGGAATTCACCCGTCAGCATGAAGTCTTTGGTGAGCATCACGCTCTGGAGCTTCCGGTAGCCGCTGAGGGAGGTAAGACCGGCGCTGGTGGAGCGCATTTTGGCATAGGAAATGGCGACCACGGCGCACAGCTCCCCGTTGACGGCCATATATACGGCCTGGGCCACAGTAGTGCCGTGAGGGATTTCAACGTCCATGCTCTGCAGGAAGTCCAGGCTTCCCAACAGAACCGCCTCGCCCCGAATGATGCCGCCGACGCCGCCTACGCCGTAGTCCCGGAATTCGGACACGGGGTATTCGCTGCCGCCCCGGTTCTTCAGCATATTCCGGAACAGGGGCACCAGTCCGCCGCCGGCCTCGCTGATCAGGGAGGAGGCATAGGAGAGGATCTGCTCCGGTTCCCGGTCACCATAGAATTTGACGCCGTTGAGTTTGGTAGAGCCGACGGGGAACAGGTCTTCATCTGTCAGGGGGAAGCAGGATTTTCCCTGCAATCCGCTGACGCCCTGCCAGCCGCAGAACACGGAGCCCACCATATGAAGCCGACGCTCCAGAATGGCGGTGGGCCGGGTCAGTGCCACAAAGAAGCTGGCAGGCACCGCCGCGAACAGAGAAATGGAGAACACCTGGAAGGCCAGACTCATGTTGTATTTCATTCCTGCCAGGACGGCCAGACCGATGCAGACCGCCAGGCTCAGCAGGCAGTAGACGCTTTGGATTTTTTCAGGGGTACCTGCCTTTGTATAGGTGCTTGTGAAATCGTCCACATCGCCCTCACCCCGCAGAAATGCGGGCTTCCCGTCAAGGTAGTCCGCTTCCTTGACGATGCCGCGCAGGCGGGTGGCCTTGCGGAGGGTATCCAGCTGGGAGATCTCTGTAGACCGACGGTGATACCGGGCGAACAGGGCGAAGGTCATTTGCAGCGCGAAACCGGAGCAGCAGGGGACCCGAAGCTCCTGCAGGCAGTTGCAGGCGTCGATGCAGCAGGCAATCAGGGTGATCGTCAAAAAGGTATTGATGGTAAAGCGGCCATGGAACAGTTCTCCCAGACCGTCCAGAATCTGGTGGCAGCCCAGAAGGGCAGAGAGAAGCATGGCCAGCACCTGGGTGAAGATGACAAACCGCAGCCGGTTTTCCGGCACCATATCCATGGAGAACATGGTTGTGGTGCCGACGCAGAAAGCAACGATCAGCAGATTCAGCACAATGGCGATCTGCAGTTTGAAAACACCCTGATCGGACAGCTCATAGTACCGCTTTTCGGGACCGGCGATGAGCTTTCGCTTTAATTCCCGCAGATTTTCCCGGATAGGGATGGGTTCCTGAGCGGGAGGTTCTTCTGATTTTGGGGCTTCCTGGGTGGATTCAAAGCGAATGGTCTCCCCGCCGAGATCAGGCTCTTCGGAAGCGGACGACCCGGAGACCTCTTCGGAAATGGTGAAGACTTTGGTCTCAGAAAGCGGCTGCTCCTCGGCGGCGGGCTCATCCAGATCTCCCAGCAGCTGGGAAAGCTCCTGGGCAAAGGCCTCGTCGCTTTCACCCGCGCTTTCTGCGGGTTCCTCCGGGCCTGCGGCCATTTCGGAATCTTCCGGAGTCTCGGAAGATTCCGGCTCCGTATGAAATTCGTTCAGAATGGCGTCCAGGTCAAATTCCTGGGTCTCATCCAATTCTTCCGGGTCAAAGATATCCTGGTTATCCATAGTGATCCTCCGAGTGTTTAGCCGAGACGCTGGCGTACCGCCTCATACAACAGAATAGACGCGGCGGCAGAGGCATTCAGCGAGCTGATGTGCCCATTCATGGGGATAGAGACGATGACGTCGCAGTTCTTCCGAACCAGCTGGCTCATGCCCACGCCCTCGTTGCCAATGACAACGGCGGAAGGGCCCTTCAGATCTGCCTGATACATGGGGATGGCTCCCTCGGCGGCGGTGCCGAAAATCCAGACGCCTTTTTCCTTCAGCTCCTGCATGGCGGCGCTGATATTGGTGACCCTGGCTACCTTCATATATTCCATAGCGCCCGCGGAAGCTTTCGCGACCGTGGCGGTCAGGCCCACGCTGCGGCGCTTGGGAATGATGACGCCGTGTGCTCCGGCACACTCAGCGGAGCGGAGAATGGCACCCAGGTTATGGGGGTCGGACAGCTCGTCGCAGATAACGATCAGGGGCGCTTCGCCCCGGCTGGCGGCCTCCTCGAGAATGTCGTCGATGGTGTAGTAGTCGTGGGCAGCTGCCAGCGCGATCACGCCCTGATGGGACCGGGTGAAGGACATGGCGTCCAGCTTCCGGCGGTCCACGGGGACGATGACGGCCCCGGCATCCTTGGCCTGGGCAGCCAGCCGCTGCAGATTTTTATCCGTATCGCCGGAGGCAATAAAGAGTTTATCAATGGTGCGGCCGCTTTTCAGAGCCTCGGCAATGGCGTTGCGGCCTTCCAGCTGGCCCTCGGTTTCTTCCGCGGGGACGGGGGCCTCCGCGCGGGGCTGGCGGCGGTAGCCGCGGTCTTTTCTATCCTTATCGTACATATCAGATCATCTCCATAATCTTTCGAAAAATCAAAAAACAATATTCTGTATTATAGCAGATTCCGGGCGGATTCACAACTCTTATTTTTAACTGCCGTGGGAAAAAACAAGGGTATTCACAGAAAATTTACCGCAAAAGGGGAATCATTCGTTGCGCCCGGTGTAAAAATGTGATATGATACCCTGTAAGAAAGCCCTGAGGAGGCATGTGTCGCATGAGTTATGATGAAGAAAAAGACGGACCCAACGGGAAAAAGCCCGGTGGGAACAACCCCAAAAAGAATTTCTGGACCCCGCTGATTATTGCGCTGGCCCTGGTTTTGCTGTTCGGCTGGATCTACAACCTGGTTTCTGACAGCCAGTATACGGAAACGACCTACGCGGACTTCTACACCGCCCTGGAGAACCACCAACTGGCGGAGGTTCAGCGGCGGGGCAGCAGAATCTATTATCTGACCAGGGAAGAGGCTGCCAAGCCTGCCTCCCAGCAGAAGGCCTGTTATACCGGCATGCCCAGCGGCGATTGGCTGAGCATGTATAACGAACTGGTCGCCCAGGGGGTGACATCCGATTGGCAGGTCCAGGAAGACAACTCCTTGATCCTGACCATCCTGTACTACTGTGTCACCTTTGCGCTGCTGTTCGTATTCATGCGCACCATTACCAAGCGCATGGGCGGCGACGGCATGATGGGCGGTTTCGGCAAGAGCAAGGCCAAGGTTTACATGGAAAAGCAGACCGGCGTTACCTTTAAGGATGTGGCCGGCCAGGACGAGGCAAAGGAATCTCTGAAGGAGATCATCGACTTCCTCCACAATCCCCAGAAATACGCGGAGATCGGCGCACGGCTGCCCAAGGGCGCCCTGCTGGTTGGCTCTCCCGGTACCGGCAAGACCCTGCTTGCCAAGGCTGTGGCGGGGGAGGCGGATGTGCCTTTCTTCTCCATTTCCGGCTCTGATTTTGTGGAGATGTTTGTGGGCATGGGCGCAAGTCGCGTCCGTGACCTGTTCCAGCAGGCGGCGAAGGTCGCCCCCTGCATCATTTTTATTGATGAGATCGACGCCGTGGGCCGTGCCCGTGACAACCGCTACGGCAACAACTCTGAGCAGGAGCAGACATTGAACCAGCTGCTCAGCGAGATCGACGGCTTCGAGCCATCCAAGGGCATTGTGTGTCTGGCTGCCACAAACCGCCCCGAAATTCTGGATAAGGCCCTGCTGCGGCCCGGTCGGTTTGACCGCCGGATCATTGTGGATCGGCCCAACTACCAGGGCCGCCTGGATACTTTGAAGGTCCATACCCGGAAGATCAAGCTTGCGGAGGATGTGGATCTGAAGAAGATTGCTCAGGCCACCGCCGGCGCCGTCGGCGCGGACCTGGCGAATCTGGTCAATGAGGCTGCCCTTCGGGCGGTGCGTATGGGCCGGAAGGCCGTGAATCAGGAGGACTTGCTGGTGTCCTTTGAGACGGTCATTGCCGGTTCCGAAAAGAAGAACACCGTGCTGACCGAGACGGAAAAGCGTCTGGTCGCCTACCATGAGGTGGGCCATGCCTTGGTTTCCGCATTGGAAAAGCACGCCCAGCCTGTTTCCAAAATCACCATTGTGCCCCACACCTCCGGCGCGCTGGGCTATACCATGTACCTGCCGGAGGAAGAGAAATTTCTATCCACCCGTGAGGAGCTGGAAGTGGAGCTGAAGAGTCTGGTTGGCGGCCGCGCCGCCGAGCAGCTGGTCTTCAGCGCGCAGACCACCGGCGCTGCCAACGATCTGCAGCGGGCTACTTCTCTTGCGCGGAATATGGTCAGCCAGTACGGCATGAGCAAGGAGCTGGGCCTGATGACAACGGCTACCGTGCAGAACAGCTATCTGGACGGTCAGGCCTATATGGACTGCTCTCAGGATACGGCGGCCCAAGTGGACAAGGAGGTTCAGAAGCTGCTGGACGGCGCGTTTGCCGACGCTACCAGAATTCTGAAGGACAACCGCAGCCTGCTGGATGAGATTTCCGAGTATCTGCTGGTTAAGGAGACCATCACCGGTGAAGAGCTGATGGCCTATGTGAACGCGGCCCAGGAGCCGAAGCAGGAGCTTCCCGCTTCCGAGGAAAACGCTTAAGTAAGAAAGCGGTGTTTTCAAAATGAAAAAAGTGCTGTGCCTTTTGCTGTGCTTCCTGCTGGCGGTGCCCATGGCCGCCGGTGCGGAGAGTACCCAGCGCGTCAGCTGGTCGTTGGAAGGAAACGTACTGAGTATATCCGGCGAGGGTGTCATGTCCTTTTCAGAGCCCTTCCCCTGGGCAGATGAGCAGGACAGTATTACGACCCTGCGTGTCGGTGAGGGGATCACGGAGATCCAGACAGATGCCTTTCGGGATTTTTCCGCCCTGCAGTATCTGGCACTACCCAAGACCCTGCGCTATATTGGCGCAGGCGCCTTTGAAAACTGCCCCGGCCTGCGCTGGGTCAGTCTCCCCAATGGCCTCATCGGTATCGGGGAACGGGCCTTCGCGGACTGCGCAAAACTGGCTCCGGTCTATGTGCCGGATAGCGTGGCGTGGGTAGGGGACCGGGCTTTTGATATTACGGCAATCATCAATTGCTACGCGAATTCCGCTGTCCAGGACTATATTGAGGACAACGGCGGTACATACCGGCAGACCGGCGCCCACGCTCTGGCCTCCGCAAAAGGCACCTGGGGAGAGAAGGGCAAATGGACACTGGAAGAGGGCAAGCTGACCCTGACGGGTACCGGCGCCGTTTCCACAGAGACGGACGGCCGCTATGCCTGGGACGCGTACCGGGGCGATATCCAGACGGTGGTTTTGAATGAGGGCATTACGGCTTTGGATGCCGGTGCGTTCACGCTTTGCAGAAAGCTGACCCAGGTTTCGTTCCCCAAGACCATAGAGTCGGTCGACGTGGATTCCCTGCAGGGAGAGCCGGTGCTTTTGGGTTATTCCGGCACAGCCGCGGAGACCTTCGCAAAGGACAACGATTTGAGCTTTACCGCCCTGGATGGGGAGAACACCGATGAACCGGCGCAGGAGACGGAAGCCGCTGAGACGGAAACCACGGAACCGGAAACTACGGAACCGGAAGCGGAGACCGAGCCCACTGAGACGGCGGAGAAAGTCGCGGCAGAGCAGACAGTTCCCGCAACCGTACCCATCCAGACGGATGTGTCGGCCGAATCAACCGAAGCGACAGAGACATCCGTGCCTGAGGAGACCACAGAGGCAACGGAAGAGACTGCCCATGAGGAAACGGACCAGCCGGAGGAGACAGAACCTGCGGAAGACTCCGCGGCATCCGAGGAAACCGCAAAGCTGACCGTGGACACCGTTACGGCCCAACCGGGGCAGACGGTGACGCTTACCCTCACTCTCTCCGGAAATCCGGGGATTACGGGCCTTTACTTTGGCTTTGACTACGACAAGAACCTTCTGACGCTGGAGGATTACAGCAGCTCCAACGAGGATTTTGCGCAGCACGACTGGACGGTGGGCATCGGTCAGGGAGAAAAGGCCCTGTGGCTCCAGCCGGATGAAACGAAGGCAGAGGGCGCAATCCTGTCCCTGACCTTCCGGGTTTCCCAGAATGCGGGAATCGGGGAGATCCCGGTGGCGCTGACGGAAGTTTCCGCTGTAGATGCCCGGGCGGATGAAGTAGAGATCACCGGCATTTCCGGCGGCATCACCGTGAGCCTGGGACTTGCGGGGGATGTGAACGGAGATGGGGAGGTCACCAATGCGGATCTGATCCGCCTGCGCCGATACCTCTCCGGGCAAAATGTCTCCGCCGAAACCGGCAATGCCGACCTGAACGGCGACGGTAAGGTGAATCTGAAAGACCTGATGCTGCTGCAGTTGCTGCTGACAGGACAGTCAAACAAGTAAAAATCAGGGCCAGGCGTTTTCGCCTGGCCTTCTTGCGGGACAAAAAAGAAAAAAACTTGAATTTGTCGATAGAGTATGGTATTATATGACGGATTATGGGACACACAGACCCATAGACACAATTTTCTTCACTATTGGGAGGCAAAGAGAGATGGATCAGACAAGAGTTGATATGTACATCATGGCAAACCAGAAGTATTTCCCCACTGAAAAGATGGTTTATCTGAAGGAGCGTCTGGCTTCTTTGGACGAGGGTAAGTTCGCGCTGCTCTCTACCATTGAGATGAAGGATCCCACCACGTTGCTGCTGGTTTCCATTTTCCTGGGCAGTTTGGGAATTGACCGTTTTATGATTGGTGACACCGGTATGGGTATTCTGAAGCTGCTGACCGGCGGCTGCTGCGGTATCCTGACGATCATTGACTGGTTTACCATTTCCGGTAAGACCAAAGAGCTGAACTTCAATAAGGTTATGGGCCTTCTGTGAGCCAACTCTCGGTGCTGAGAAAGCATTTGGCGCTGTTGGCGCTGATTGCAGGCACTCTGTGGCTATTTACATCGCTGGGGGTCGGATGTCCCATTCTATGGCTGACCGGTTTCCCTTGCCCGACATGCGGGACAACGCGTGCGCTGCTGGCGCTGCTGCGGCTGGATTTTCACGGCTATCTATTCTATCAGCCTTTTGCGGTGCCTTTGATTGCGGCAGTGGTGCTGTGCATCCATGGCAGACTGTTGGTAGGACCATGGAAATGTGCTGCCGCTGTGTGTTCAGGCGTGATCCTTTGTGCCAATACGTTGCGGTATGTTTCACTCCTTTTCCTGCTAGTCGGTGCTTGAGTTTTGCTTTGCAGTCAGTGGGACGACAATTACAGAAAATGCGCAGTCACAGAGCCATTTGTGACTGCGCATTTTGTGAATTATCAGATCCCGGCCAGCTCCCGCAGTTTGGGGGCGATATCGGTCTGTTCCCAGCTCTTGTCGCCTACGCCGAAGTGGCCCTTGGCGGCGGTGGAGGCGTAGATGGGTCTGCGCAGATCCAGCTTGCGGATGATGCCCGCGGGGGTCAGATCGCAGGTCTTGCGCAGCAGCTCGGTCATAGTCTCATCGGAGACCTTGCCGGTGCCGTAGCTGTCCACCCGGACGGAAACAGGCTCTGCCACGCCGATGGCGTAGGCCAGCTGGACCTGCACCTGCTCAGCAAGACCGGCAGCGACCAGGTTCTTGGCCATGTAGCGGGCCATGTAGGCAGCGCTGCGGTCCACCTTGGTGGGATCTTTGCCGGAGAAAGCGCCGCCGCCGTGGGAGAAGTAGCCGCCGTAGGTGTCCACAATGATCTTCCGGCCGGTCAGACCGGTATCACCGTTGGGACCGCCGATGACAAAATGGCCTGTGGGATTGATGAAGATATGGGGAACGGTGTTTACGTCAAAGCCGTACCGGGCGAGAACGGGGGTGATGACATTCTCCCGGATGTAGGCCCGCAGGGCATCCATCTGGAAGTCAGCGCTGTGCATGATGGAGACAACGACGGTGTCCACGCCCACGACCTTGCCGTCCTCATCGAATTCCACGGTGACCTGGGTCTTTCCATCGGGCCGCAGCAGATCGTTCTCGTGGACGCACTCGGTGAGCTTGTTGCACAGGGCGCGGCTCAGGGCAGCGGGCAGGGGCATCAGCTCAGGGGTCTGGGTGCAGGCACCGCCGAACATCATACCCTGGTCGCCTGCGCCGCCAACCTCGTCATTGGTGCCCAGCGCGATATCGGCGGACTGGGTGTGGATGCGGCACTGGATCTCCACGGTGTCGGCGTCAAAGCCGTCCCCCTCGTGGGTGTAGCCGATGGCTCGGATGGCCTCCCGTGCGACAGCCTTGTAGTCCACATTTGCCTTGGTGGTGATCTCACCGCAGATCAGGCAAAAATCCGTGGTGACCATGGTCTCGCAGGCCACACGGGAGCCGGGGTCCTGGGCCAGGCAGGCATCCAGAATGGCATCGGAAATCGAGTCGGCAACCTTGTCGGGGTGGCCATTGGTAACACATTCAGAGGTAAAGAGTCTTTTTTCCATTTTTTGTTCCTTTCTAGTCTGGCTATACGAATATGAACACATGAGGCCGGAAAAGAATGTTTTCTGGCCGAACAAAGAAAAACCGCACACCGAAGATTCGATGCGCGTTGAAATCAATCGAATCCTCATCTTTCGTTGCCGCCGGATTTAGCACCTTGATAAACAGGTTGCCGGGTTTCATCGGGCCGTTCCCTCCACCACTCTTGATAAGGCTACATATGCAGTTTTCTGTATTCTACAGAATCCCCCTGAAAATGTCAAGCCCTTTGGAAACAAATCGGCAAAATTAACATTTCATTCATAGACAAAACGGGGCAATGCTGGTAGAATAAACGCAAACATTGAAGGAGTTGACCCCATTGAAGAACCTACGCCGTAATTTTGAACGGTACTGCTTTGCCAACCGGAATAAGGGTATCCCGAATCTGATGCTCTATATCTCCCTGGGCAATGCCGTTGTATATTTGATTGAACAAATGACGAATAACTCTGTTCTTTACAGCCTATTGTATTTTAATCGTGCGCTTATTCTCCGTGGTCAGGTATGGCGGCTATTTACCTATCCGCTGACATCGCATAGCGGCGGTGTCATTTTCACGCTCATTTCCCTGCTGTGCTACTATTCTCTGGGTACCGCCATGGAGCGTCAGTGGGGTACGCTGAAATTCAACATTTTCTATTTCACCGGCGTGGTGCTGATGGATGTATACGGCATGCTCTTCAACTGCCGGGCGAACGTGTACTATCTGAACATGAGCCTGTTCCTGGGCTACGCCACGCTGTACCCTCAGGCGCAGTTCCTGCTGTTCTTCATTATCCCCATCAAGGCATGGGCCTTTGCGCTGTTTGATCTGGTGGTCATTTTCGCGGGCCTGTTCCATATGCCATTCACCGCGGCGAATCTGTTCCCGCTGGTGGCTTTGGGCAACTACTTCCTGTTCTTCGGCAAGGATGTGCTGAATGTGGTTCCCCTTTCCTGGCAGAACAAGCTGCGCCGGCTTTTCCACAAGGCCCCCAAGCAGCAGCCGAAGATCATCCATTTCCATGTGACCGAGCAGCCCAAGAAGGCGGAAACCCCTGCCTACACCCACAAATGCACCGTCTGCGGCAGGACAGATGTTTCCAACCCGGAGCTGGAATTCCGGTACTGCTCCAAGTGCAGCGGCTACTATTGCTATTGCAGCGACCATATCAACAACCATACCCATATTCAGTAAAAGGGGGAAGGACTCTTTGAAAGCAAAGGTATTCCTTGCCTGCTGCCTGTGCGGACTGCTTCTGACCGGCTGCGGAAAGACCGTCCAATATGAGGGACGGACCTACAGTGCCGCCGCGCTTTCCAGGGAGACACTGGAATGGCTGGAATGGTACAACACGCTTCCGGACGAGGACAAGCTGAAAATCGACTATGTTCCCGCGGAGCTTCGCTCTGCCCAGAGAGGGGAGGCCATGGAGACGGAACCATAAAAAACGCAGAGACTGATGTGAACACATCGGCCTCTGCGTTTTTTATGGGAAAAAGCCTTCTCCTGGGAGAAGGTGGCAGGGCGAAGCCCTGACGGATGAGGGGCGGTACTGGCTTCACTGCGGCACGGCCAAACAGTTTACCGCTTACGGATCCAACCGCCTTCGGATGATCCTCCGTATTATCCAGGCCGCCGCCATTACGCCAAGACATACGATCCCCGGCATCAGCAGTCCCACATACCATGGGGCCGACTGCATGGCGTACAGCCCGGGACGGGCCTTGTAGTCGGCGTATTCGTACAGGGCGAAGCCCGCAAACATCCCCGGCGCGACCCAAAACAGGGTGTGTAGAAATTGATCCAGTTTTTTCATAAAATAGTACCTCTAAGCAGAAATGCCAACAGAACAGCGACCCCCAGACACACAAGGGTTCGCTTGGAATTTACGTTCAGCATAAACACACAAATCAGAAACGCGGCTGTATAGAGAATTCCCCGGAAGTCAAAGTACCAAAAGCCAATGCCAAAGCAGCTCAGCAGCAGCACCGTAAAAATGAGCGTCTGGATGCCGGATGCAATCGGTCCCTTGCCCTTGGCGTACCAGCACAGCCAGCCAAGCACCGGCGAGATGACCGTCAGCCCATACCAGATGCGCATATATCCGCTGGGGTTGAAGCCGCCGAAGTGGATGCTGTACCAGTGGTACGCGCCGCACATGCCCAGAAAGAAGAAAAATACCCCGTCCCCGGCCTGGAAAGCCGAGGGGGCATAGACCGCGATGGCCAGCCCGACTGCCAGCCAGAAGGGGAGATCGGACAGAAAATTCCCAAGATCCAGCCATTCCAGCGCTCTTTCCCAGAAGGTCGCGCCGCTATAGCTGATTAAGTCCAATTGCTTTGCCAGTACCCCCAGAGCAGCGCCCAAGAGCAGGCAGAGTAAGATCCGGCGGATACCCTGCCGGACGGTGTACCGCTTTTCGAGTACACGAATGCTGCGAAGCCACTGTGTCATGCCTTTTTTCTCCTGCTTTTGGTTTCCGGGACCTCTCGGAATACGGTCTGAAACAGCTCCCGCAGAAAAACGCCGTCCTCCATATTTTCCACCAGCAGCATTTCTTTTGCCCCGGGATAGGGGATTTCCCGGATTCCGTCCGGCAGGAGTGCCAGAGCGCCGGGGGTGATTTTTATCAGGAGACGGTTGTCATAGACGCCGCCAATGAGCTTTTCGTCATAATACAGCAGAAACTCGCCCATCATGGCCCGGTAACGCAGAGGTTCCCCGGCCAATGTGTCGAGAATGAATTGCAGATAATCCTTCGTTGAAGCCATAATGCTACCTCCCGTGCCTATTTTATCCTACGGCCGGGGAGAAGTCAACAGCCGGGCGTTCTGTTTGTCCCGGGGGCGCATAGGATGTGCTATCCTACGAAAATTTTGGGGTGGTACTTATGGAATATCCGACCAATCAGGCATTTCTCCGGGGCAGCCTTCTGGAACTGCCTGCCTTTTCTCACGAAAGCGGCGGGGACCGCTTTTATCGATTCCTTCTGGAAGTCCCACGGCTTTCCGGCGCGGTGGACACCCTGCCGGTCATTGTCCGGGAGCGCATTCTGGAAACGCTGGACCTTTCCGGGGGGCGTATGCTGGCGGTGACGGGGCAGATCCGTTCCCACAATCTCCGCCGGGAGGACGGGCGCAGGCTGCTGATCTTCGTCTTTGCCCAGACGCTCACCGCCGAGGACGGCCCGCCCGCCAATGATATTGCCCTCTGCGGCAGCCTGTGCCGGGATTCCAATTATCGGAAAACGCCTCTGGGGCGGGAGATATGCGATGTGATGCTGGCGGTGCCCCGGACTACCCGGCGGGCGGATTACATTCCCTGTATTCTTTGGGGTTCCACCGCCCAGCTGGGGGCCAGATGCCGCACCCGGGACCGGCTGTCCATCCAGGGCAGGCTCCAAAGCCGGGTCTATACCAAGCTCACCGAGGACGGGGCTCAGGAACGGACGGCCTATGAGGTATCCGCCCTCACCGCCCAGACGGAGGAAAATCCCTTCCTCTGAACGATTGAAAATCGGGCGGAAATGTGGTATTCTGAAGAAAAACAGAAAAGGATGCTGATCCTATGGAAGAGAAAGTTCAGGCCATTCTGGAAATTCTGGAAAACCGCTATCCGGAATCCATGTGCGCCCTGCATTACGGAAAGGACTATGAGTTGATGATCGCCGTTCGCCTGTCCGCCCAATGCACGGACGCCCGGGTGAATCTGGTGACCCCCGCGCTGTTTGCCGCCTACCCCACGCTGGAAGCTATGGCGGCGGCGCCTATTGAAGATGTGGAGAACTATGTCCGCTCCTGCGGCTTTTACAAGCACAAGGCCCGGGACATCGTTCTGGCCTGCCAGATGCTCATCAGTGACTACGGCGGGAAGGTTCCCGGCACTATGGAGGAGCTGCTTCGCCTGCCCGGCGTGGGGCGGAAGACGGCCAATCTGCTGTTGGGCGACATTTACAAGGTCCCCGGCAGTGTGGTCTGCGATACCCACTGCATCCGCATCTGCGGCAAATTGGGTCTGAGCCATGGCAAGGACCCGGAAAAGGTAGAACGGCAGCTCCGTAAGATCCTGCCCCCGGAAAAGAGCAACGACTTCTGCCACCGCCTTGTCCTCTTCGGCCGGGAAATCTGTACGGCCCGCAGCCCCAAGTGCTGGGAATGCCCCCTGAGCCCCTTCTGCCAGGAAGCAAACCCAGCGGCAAAGCAATAATTCTATTCACCCCCTTGTCCGCATAGTTTGTGGACAAGGGGGTGTGCTTCTTTGGCCCGAAAAAAACCACTGTTTTACAGTGCAATGCTGCTGACCGCCGTGAACCTGGCTCTGCGTATGGCCGGAACCGTATTTCAGGTCTACTTGTCCCGGAAAATCGGCCCGGAGGGTATTGGGCTTTTGCAGCTGACCATGTCCGTGGGCAGCCTTGCCATGATCGCGGGCATCGGCGGCATCCGGACGGCTGCCATGTACCTGACCGCCGAAGAGCTGGGAAGAAAGCGCCCCTGGGGACTGCGGTCGGTGCTCTCCGGCTGCGCTGTCTATAGTATTCTTTGCAGCCTTGGTGTGAGCGTGATCCTGTACCTGCTGGCCCCGAAAATTGCCGCCTCCTGGATCGGCAACAGTGCCGTGACCTCCGCCCTGCGGCTGTTTTCCTGCTTTCTGCCGGCAAGCTGCCTGTGCGCCCTGATGACGGGCTTCTTTACAGGCCAGAACCGTATTGGTACACTGGCGGTTGTGGAGGTCATCGAGCAGCTGTTCTCCATGACGGTCACCATGGTTTGCCTCCACTTCTGGGCGGGCAGAGACTCCGGCCGGGCATGCCGGTGCGTGATTCTGGGCAGCGCCATGGGCAGCTGCCTGACGCTGCTGGTACTGACGCTCCTGACCTTTTTGCGGCGCGTCCCCAGGGGCAGACGGGAACCCATGAGCCGCCGGGTGCTGCAGGCCGCGGGGCCTTTGGCCCTGGCGGACACCGCAAAATCCGGCATTTCTACTCTGGAGCATATGCTGGTGCCCAAGCGCCTGGCTCTGGCGGTCAGCAACCCTTTGGCTCTTTTCGGAATCGTCACCGGTATGGTCTTTCCCGTGCTTATGTTTCCCGCCTGCATTCTCTTCGGGCTGTCAGAGCTGCTGATTCCGGAAATGGCCCGGTGCCACTGTGCCGGGGAGGAAAAGCGCATCCGCTATCTCCTGCACAGGAGCCTGCGGGTAGCCCTGCTGTATGGGCTGCTCTGGGGAGGCTGGCTGTTCCTGTCAGCGGATGTGCTGTGTCTGCGGCTGTATAAGAACAGTCAGGCGAGTATATTGCTGCGCTGGTTCGCCCTGCTGGCGCCCATGCTCTACTGCGACGCCGTCACCGATGCCATGACCAAGGGCCTTGGCCAGCAGAAGTGGGCCATGGCCATCAATATTTTCACCAACGCGCTGGATGTGGCGCTGCTCTTCTTCCTGCTGCCGGTTTTCGGCATCCGGGGGTATTATGCCAGCTTTCTCATCACCCATGTGATCAATTTCATCCTCAGTATGCAGCGCCTGCTTGCCATTACCGGGGAAAAGATTGACCTGCGGTTTGCTTTTGCCGCTGTTTTCTGCGCCGCCGGGACTTTGTGGGTCTGCGCTTACGCAGGCGGCATCGCCGGGTGCGGCCTGTATGCACTGGCGCTGTTTGCGGCGCTGCTGCTGACGGGGACGCTCCGCCGGGCCGACCTCCACTGGTTCCGCCGGCTTTTCCATTCGACAATGTAATTTCGGAGGGGTTGCTTTTTTGGCGTTTTCCTGTATAATAAAAGCAAACACAAAAGGAGCTTTTTATGCGTCTGGAAGCCATTCAGAACTGCCTGCGGGCAAAAAATATGCCCTTTGAATACTGGGAGGACAACGACAGCGGCAGCATCCACTTTATCCACAAGGGCCTTTCCTACCATATCTGGGAGTATCCGGCTCCGGAGCGGGGGGCGGAAAGCAACGTCCGCTCTGCCGGACGAAGCGAGGATTATGAAGGAGACTATGAGACCCAGATCCTGGAAATTTTGAAGGAATTCTAAGGAACCTCTGAATAAATCGTCTGCGGCTGAAGAACGGATCTTTTTCGCCCGCTTTTCAGCATCAAAAGCAGGAAATACATCCAGTATTCCGCTGCTTTTGATGCTTCAATCGGTCAAAAAATCTCTCGTTCTCAGCTCTTGCCGATTTAATCAGAGGTTCCCTAATATCCGGAAACATCGGGCGTTTCCATAGAAAAAACGGGAGGTTGCAAATGGATACCAATGTGTTCCACTATTGTCTGGAAGTGGAAGAGAGTAAGAATATCACCTTGGCCGCCAAGCATCTGTTTATCTCTCAACCCGCACTGAGCAAGCAGCTGAACAAGCTGGAAAAGGAGTTGGGTTTTCAGCTCTTCGACCGTACCAGAAGTCCCATTGCCGTAACGCCCCAGGGGGAGATATTCCTGGAGTTTGCCCATCGCTATGTGGATATGGAGCGGGAGCTTCTGGAGAGCCTGCGGCAGTTCAGTCCTGTGCAGACAGAGCCTGTCCGCATCGCCACGACCCATCGGGGCGGCACTTATGCAGGGTCTCAGGCGGCGTCCTTTATGCTGGAGCACCCGGAGATCCCACTGGAATACACGAACCGTTCCTCTTCCCAATGCGAGGAGGATCTGGAAAACGAGACCGCGGACCTGGCCATCTATACGGAACCGGTCCGTTCGGAAAAGCTGGAGTATATGCCGGTTCAGGAGGATCCTCTCGTTTTTGTGATCCCCAGGAATTCACCCATTTTGGAGGGCCTGGATACATCCGGCAACAGTTTGGAGAAACCGCTGTATATCGATGCCCAGCGGTTCCGGAATCCGTCCCTTCGCTATGTGCTGGCAACGCCGGGACAGGGGCTTTATTATGCGGAGAATGCCTTTTTCAAAAAGTACCGCATTACGCCGATCCACCCGCAGAGGATCGATTATGTGGATACCCGCTACCTGGTGGCGTGCAGCGGCTGCGGGATCGCGCTGCTGCCCCATATGACCATCCGGGAATCGAAAGGAGGCCAGAATGAGATCTACGGCATGGTAAAAGGGGACAACCTCTATCGCTATGTTGTAGTCGCGCGAAAGAAGGGGCGGCAGCTTTCCCCGGCAGCGGAAACGGTGTGGCGGTTTATGGTCGGGATCTCCGCGAAAATCCGATAACCTTTTGGAATCGGCGTCATAACTTATTCACAAAGAACACAGCCTCGGGACACGGTTTTCCGGGGCTGTGTTTTTTATATCCGTCGGCTGATTCCAAATGGTTATGGCTGCCGGTTCAAAGGAGAATAGCGGAACTATTGCACAATTCAGCTTGCATGATATATAATGCCATTGTGAAATTTACCGGTAAAGCGTTCAAACTGTACAAAGAAAAAGAAAATAGGAGGGTCAATCGTGAACAAACTGAAAGAGACAAAAATCCTCGGCTTCCCGCTTTGGATGTACCTGATTCTGAGTGCCCTGATGCTTCTCATGGCCGCCAATGACTGGATGCTGACCAATATGGTCGGCGCTCTGGCTTTCGCCATGATCATTGGTACGCTGCTTGGCTGGGTGGGCGACCACATTCCCGTTTGGAAGACATGGTTCGGCGGCGGTATGCTGTTTGCCTGCCTGGTGGCCGGAGCCCTGAACACCTTCAACCTGATTGGCGAGGGCTCCAGGGAAGCACTGAACACTTTCAATGGCTCCACCGGCTTCCTGGATCTGTACATTCTGGTGCTGATTACCGGCTCTGTGCTGTCCGTTGACCGCAAGATGCTGATTAAGTCCTTTGCGGGCTTTATTCCCACCATTCTGGCTGGCGTTGTTGGTGCTCTGGCACTGGCAGGTCTGGTAGGCGCGATCACCGGTGTGGGCGCCATCGATGCCATTGCGACCTACGCCATCCCTGTTATGGGCGGCGGCAACGGCGCGGGTATCACTCCCATGAGCAAGATGTGGGCTGCCGCGACCGGCGGCGATGCCTCTACCTGGTACGCTTCCGCTTTCGCCATTATCAGTATCGGCAACCTGTGCGCCGTGTTCATGAGTGCTCTGCTCAATAAGCTGGGTCAGGCCAAGCCCTCTCTCACCGGCAACGGCTGCCTGATGGAAGGCGAGGAGAAGCTGGAGAACAAGGCAAACGAAGTGAAGCCCACCGTGGGCGACTACGCCACCGGTCTGGCGCTGGGCGTTGTGTGCTACAACGTTGCCAACCTGTACGCGAAGAAGATCTCTATCATCAACCACGCAAACCTGGGCTTTACCATCCATACCTTTGCGTTCATGGTCATCCTGATCGCAATCCTGAATATCTCCAATATCCTGCCCGAAAATGTGAAGGCCGGCGCTAGAGGCATGCAGATGTTCTTTGTCAAGTACATGTCCTTCCCACTGATGATCACCGTCGGTATCGGCACCAACCTGAGCGACTATGCCAAGGTCTTTACCAACCCCGCTTACATCCTGATTATTATGGCTACCGTTATCGGTGCTATGATCGGAACCCTGCTTATGGGCAAGCTGTTCCACTTCTATCCCGTGGAATCCATGCTGACCGCGGGCCTCTGCATGGCCAATGGCGGCGGTTCCGGCGACGTGCAGTGTCTGGGCGCCGCGCACCGTATGGAACTCATGTCCTATGCGCAGATCTCCTCCAGAATCGGCGGCGCCATCATGCTGGTGATCGCAAGCTTTGTATTCGGAAAATTCCTGTAAGGAAAGAGGCTTATCATGGCAAATACGAACCCCCTTGCTGCCAACCTGACACTGGAGCAGCAGAAAAATCTATTCGGCAACGCGTATCTGAATATGCTCTGGCACTGCCCCACGGACCAGCGGTTCCACTACTGGGTCCATCTGCCGGACTGCTACTATGACGAGGCCGAGCACAACTATTCCCTGATGGTCATTATCCATGGCACCGGGTGCGCTACGGAGGAATATATCAAGCAGGCCAAAGAACTGTCTGACAAGTACCATATGGCGGTTCTGGCACCTATGTTCCCCGGCGGCTTGATCCAGAGGGATGACTTCAACAGCTACAAGCTGCTTTCCTGCGATGGAATCCGGTATGATCTGATCCTGCTGGATATGATTGAGGACATGGCGAAGCGTTACCCCGGTGTCCATACGGATAAGTTCTTTATGTTCGGCCATTCCGGCGGCGGCCAGTTTGTCAACCGCTTCCTGTTTGCCCATCCGGACCGGATGAAGGCCTGCTCCATCGGCGCGCCGGGCCGGCCCACCTTCCTGAACCCGGATGAGGACTACTTCTGGGGAATTCGGGATTTCAAGGATTATTTCGGCTATGATGTAGACCTGGATGCCGTTCGGAAGGTGCCTGTCCTGATTACGGTCGGGGAACTGGACAACAAGTTCATCGGTGACTCCCCTTATGGCAACAACCGCGTAGACCGCATGAAGAGCCTGCAAAAGAATCTGCGGGACAACGGCGTCCATGCGGAGCTGGAGATCCTCCCGGGTTTTGCCCATGAAGGCGGCGAGAAGGAACGGGTGCAGGCAGCGCAGAAGTTCTTCATCCGCTATCTCTGATTCATCATCCCATCCGCGTCCGGCAGGATTTTCCCGCCGGACGCGTTTTTTCGGTTGACTTTTTCGCTGGAAATACATATAATATTCCCAAGGTAAAAGGGAGTAAAGGGCGGGGCGTTCCCGCTGCATGGTCTCGTCATCACGGCGTTTCGCCCGGGGCCATGTGGTAAGCTTGAGACTTTTATCACAGTTTTCTGCTGTGATGGAGGTCTTCTTTTTTATCCTCTTCACAGCGCACCTGTAAGGAGGGTATTTATGGAAATTCTCGCGCTTTTCTCCAATCTCACAAACATTACACCCCAGATGGTCCTTATGTGGGCTATCGGCGGACTTCTTATCTATCTGGCAATTGCCCGGAAGATGGAGCCCAGTCTGCTGCTGCCCATGGGTTTCGGCGCAATTCTTGTCAATCTCCCACTGTCCGGGGCAATTACGCAAGGGGACGTTGAAGGAGCCCTCAGCGTTCTGTTTCAAGCGGGCATGTCCAATGAGCTGTTCCCGCTGCTGCTGTTTATCGGTATCGGGGCCATGATCGATTTTGGCCCTCTGCTGGAAAAGCCCTGGCTGCTGCTGTTTGGCGCGGCGGCACAGTTCGGCATTTTCCTGACGCTGGTGCTGGCGGGCTTCTCCTTTGATTTGAAGGATGCTGCCTCCATCGCCGTTATCGGTGCGGCGGACGGGCCTACGGCCATTTTCGTAGCCAATACGCTGGGCTCCAAATATCTGGGAGCCATTATGGTGGCGGCCTACAGCTACATGGCACTGGTTCCCATCGTCCAACCGCCGGTGATTCGGCTGGTAACAACCAAAAAGGAACGGCGAATCCGGATGCCTTATCAGAAGGGCAATGTCAGCCGTCTGACCCGGATCCTGTTCCCGATTCTTGTCACCGTTGCCGCCGGACTGGTGGCCCCGGCCAGCGCAAGTCTGGTGGGTTTCCTGATGTTCGGCAACCTGCTGCGGGAATGCGGCGTGCTGAACGCCCTGTCCGAAACCGCCCAGAGTACGCTGACCAATCTCATTACCATTGTACTTGGCCTTACGGTTGCCAGCCAGATGACTGCGGAGCAGTTCGTCCGGCCGGACACCTTGTTGATTCTGGCTCTGGGCCTGGTGGCCTTTATTGGCGACACCATCGGCGGCGTGCTGTTTGCCAAGCTCATCAACCTCTTCCTGCCGGAGGGCAAGAAGATCAATCCCATGATCGGCGCGGCGGGCATTTCCGCCTTCCCCATGAGCGGCAGAGTGGTGAACCAGATGGGACTGAAGGAGGACAATCAGAATTTTCTGCTGATGTACTCCATCAGCGTCAATGTTTCCGGCCAGATCGCTTCGGTCATTGCGGGCGGCCTGATTCTCACCCTGATGGGTGTCTGAGGAGGTGGAGAGAATGCTGCATCCTGACGCATTGGCCCAGACGCTTCCCATGCTCACCAAGGGCATGGCCGGGGTTTTCCTGGTCATCGGCGTGATCGTCCTGGCAACGGCGATTCTGAACAAGCTGACAAACAGATAAGAGGGATCCCCGGCGGAAACGCCGGGGACATTTGGTATCTTTTCGCTGTTTTTTCGGATACCTATTGTTTTTTCCTGGAAGAAAAGCTATAATAGAAAAAGTATTTATGGGAGGGACACCATGGCGAACGAAAAGCAGAACCAGGAGTGGGATTCCCTGGGCCGAAGCATTGAAGATATCATTGACAAGGCAATCAATTCCCAGAACTATCGGGAGCTGAGCCGCAATATTACCAGCACCATTGACAAGGCCGCCCGCACCGGTTCTGATGCTCTGTGGCGGGCACTGGATATGTCCGGCGCGACGAAGCCAAAGAAAACGATCACGGTGGAGCCTGTGCGGCCGGAACCCGTTCAGAAAACCAATCTTCCCGCTCTATACGGCAGCGCCAACGGCGAGACAGCCAAGGGTATTCTCAAAACCGTTTTTGGCGGCATTCTCTCCATTACAGGCTTTACCCTTTCTCTGATCTCCGGCATTTTCCATCTGGTGGGCTTTGCTGCCGGGTCCATTGCCGCGCCGCTGGTTTTCGGCGTAGGCAGTCTGGGTGTAGGCGGCTTCCTGCTCAGCGGCGGTATTCGGTCTTTGGGGAAGGTCAGCCGATATAAGGTCTATTTGAAGACTCTGGATCAGAAGACCCACATTGCGCTGGAAAAGCTGGCCCGCGGTGTGGGCAAGCCTGTGAAGTTCGTCCGAAAGGAGCTCCGCGGCATGATTGACGAGGGCCTGTTCCTGGAAGGTCACCTGGACAAGGAAGAGAACAACCTGATCACCAGCGATGAGACCTATCAGCACTATGAGGCCAGCCGTCTGGAACTGGAAGCCCGGCAGAAGGCTCAGGCAGAGAAACAGGCGGAGCAGGCGCGGAGCGCGGTTTCCCCCAAGGTTCAGGAGGTTCTGGACCGGGGCAATGCTTATCTGCGGGAGATTCGCCGGTGCAACGATGAAATTCCCGGGGACGAAATCTCCGCGAAGATATCCCGGATGGAATCCATCGTGCGGAAGATTTTCGAGCGGGCAGAGGCCCATCCGGAGATCATTCCGGATCTCAAAAAGCTCATGGATTATTATCTGCCCATGACCATCAAGCTTTTGAACGCCTATGCGGACATGGACCGTCAGCCAATCCAGGGCGAAACGATTCAGGCGTCCAAGAAGGAAATCGACGCTACCTTGGACACCTTGAATCTGGCCTTTGAAAAGCTGCTGGATTCCGTATTTCAGGACACGGCCATGGACGTGTCCAGCGATATTTCCGTCCTGCAAACCCTGCTGGCCCAGGAGGGCCTGACGGGCGATGATTTTTCGAAAAACAAACCGGTAGAATAAGGAGAGAGTACTATGAGCAACGAATTTGATATGGACGCCGTCCCCAGCCTGACCCTGGAGCCGGAGCTGGGGGAGAAACAGGAGCTGACCGTAAAGGAGGAGACTGCCCCCGCCGCAGAGCCCATGCAGCAGCCTGTTCTGACCGAGCAGGAGCAGAAAATGGTCACGGACTTTGCGGCAAAAATCGATTTGGAAAACACCACCCAGATTTTGCAGTACGGCGCCGCTGCCCAGAAGAAAATGGCAGATTTCTCGGATGCCGCGCTGGCAAACGTGAAGACCCAGGATCTGGGCGAGGTTGGCGACCTGATTGTCAATGTAGTCGGCGAACTGCAGGGCTTCGACAAGGAGGAGCAGAAGGGCTTTCTTGGTTTCTTCAAGAAGCAGGCAGACAAGCTGGAGCTGATGAAGACCCGTTATGCCAAGGCTGAGGTCAATGTGGAAAAAATCAGCGATGCGTTGCAGCAGCATCAGGTGCGGCTGCTGAAGGATTCCGCCGTACTGGATAAGATGTACGAGCAGAACCTTGCCTACTTCAAGGAGCTGACCATGTATATCATGGCCGGCAAGCAGAAGCTTCAGGAGGTCCGGGAGGGCAAACTCAAGGAACTGGAGGCCAGGGCCCAGCAAACGGGTCTGGCGGAGGATGCCCAGACTGCCCGAGATCTGGCTGAGAAGTGCAATCGGTTTGAAAAGAAAATCTACGATCTGGAGCTGACCCGGACCATTTCCATCCAGACAGCCCCTCAGATTCGCATGATCCAGAATAATGACACCGTTATGGTGGAAAAGATCCAGACCACGCTGGTGAACACCATTCCCCTGTGGAAGAACCAGATGGTTCTGGCCTTGGGCATTGCCCATTCCTCCGAGGCCGCTCAGGCCCAGCGGCAGGTCAACGATGTGACAAACGCGCTGCTGAAATCCAATGCGGAAAAGCTGCACATGGCCTCTGTAGAGACCGCCAAAGAAGCGGAGCGGGGCATCGTGGATATCGAGACTCTGAAGAAGACCAACGCCGATCTGATTCAGACGCTGGACGATGTGATGAAGATCCAGGCCGACGGCCGCACCCAGCGCATGGCCGCCGAGGCAGAGATGGCAAAGATGGAGCAGCAGCTGAAGGACAAGCTCCTGCAGATCCGCGGGACGAAATAAGTTCACATATCCCGGGGCAGTGCCCCGGGATTTTTCGTTGCATAATCGCCCCGGGTGTGGTATACTATTCTGGATTCATACACCCGGAGGCGTTTATGACTGAATTGACCGATTTGCAGCGGAAAACCGCTGCCTTTTTCCCGGAAATATCTCTGAGCTTCGGCGAAAGCCTGGCAAAGCATACCTCCTTCCGCATTGGAGGCCCGGCGGAAGTGATGGCTTTTCCCAAAAACGGAGAGGAACTTTCCGAGCTTTTGAATAAGTCCACTTTATTGGACCGTAAACCGGGTATCCTTGGCGCAGGAACCAACGTATTGGCGCCGGACGAGGGCCTTCCCGGCCTTACCATCTGCCTGAAGGACTGCCTGGACGGCATGGAGCGGGTGGACGAGACCCATATTCGTGTCATGGCGGGTGTGACCATGACCCGCTGCGCCATGTTTGCGGCGAAGGAGGGGCTCAGCGGTCTGGAATTTGCCCATGGCATTCCGGGTACCATCGGCGGCGGTGTGTATATGAACGCCGGGGCCTACGGCGGCGAGATCGCCCGGGTCTGCGTGGAGGCGGAGCTGATGACAAGTGCCGGTGTCCGCTATACCCGCACCCGGGAGGAGATGGCCTTCTCCTATCGCCATAGCTGCCTGGAGGAGACCGGGGATATTGTGCTCAGCGCGTTGCTGGAGCTGACGCCGGGGAATCCGGAGCAGATCCGGCAGCGTATGAAGGAGCTGCAGGCCAAGCGGTCTGCCTCTCAGCCTCTGAACTATCCCAGCGCCGGATCTGCCTTCAAGCGTCCCAGCCAGGGCTATGCCGCCGCGCTTATCGATGAGGCGGGACTTCGGGGCTACAGGGTGGGAGACGCCGCCATTTCCGAAAAGCACGCGGGCTTTGCCGTGAATTTAGGCAATGCCACGGCGGAACAGGTCAAGCGGCTGCTTGCGGACGTGGCACGTATCGTAAAAGAGAAATCCGGCATTCAGCTGGAACCGGAGGTTCGTGTTTGGTAAAAGAAAGAAGGGAAGCCATGCAATCCTTTTCCGCATCCGCCAAGGCGGAGATCTGCCGGGAATATCCTCAGAATACCTGCTGCGCCCTGGCGGAATGCTTCGGCATTCTGCTCTTTTGCAATTGCTTTCAGGACACACAGATCAAGATCATTACGGAGAGCCAGGACTTCGGAAAGCTGCTGCCCAGGATCTTCCGCAAGGCTTTCGGCGTGAGCTTTGACCAGCTGCCGGAGGAGGGGGGCACCGGGAAGCTTGTATTCCAGATCACTGCCCCAAACAAAATCGCCGCCATTATGGATGCCTTCGGCTTCACCAGAGGGGACACCCTGTCCCTGCATATCAATCTGCCCGTAGTGGAGGAGGACTGCTGCAAAGCAGCCTTTCTGCGGGGGGCCTTTCTGGCGGGCGGCAGTGTGACCAGTCCCGCCAAGGCGTACCATCTGGAGTTCACCACTACACACAAGAGCGTGGCCCGGGAATGCTATACTCTGCTCCATGAGACCGTGGGCTTTTGTCCCAAAACCGCCTCCCGTGCGGGAGCTCAGGTACTCTATCTCAAGCAAAGCGACCTGATCTCCGATTTTCTCACCTTTTTGGGCGCTCCCGTCGCCTCCATGGGCATTATGGAGGCGAAGTTGGAAAAGGAGCTGAACAACCAGGTCAACCGCTGCTGCAACTGTGACGACGCCAATACCTCCAAGGTGGTGGAGGCGGCTCAGGAGCAGCTCAGCGCCATTCGCGTTTTGCGGGAGCGGGGAGAGCTGGAAAAGCTGCCCAAGAAGATTGCTCAGGCGGCCAGGGCCCGGGAAGAGAACCCGGAGGCATCCCTTTCCGAACTGGCGGCAATGATGGAGCCGCCTATCACCAAGCCAGCCATGAACCACCGTCTGCAGCGCATTGTTGCCATGGCAAAGGAGGCGGCACAATGAGTTTTGCACATCTGCATGTCCATAGCGAGTACAGCCTTCTGGACGGCGCCTGCCGCATTGACAGCATGATGGACCGGGTCAAGGAGCTTGGGCAGACGGCCATTGCCCTGACGGATCACGGCGTCATGTACGGCTGTATCGATTTCTATAAAGCGGCCAAGGCAGCGGGCATCAAGCCTATTATCGGCTGCGAGGTCTATGTGGCGCGTCGGAAAATGACGGATCGTGTCCACGGTCTGGACAACGACCCCTACCATCTGGTTCTGCTCTGCAAGGACAGAACGGGCTATGAAAACCTCTGCTACCTGGTGTCGGAGGCCTTTCTGCATGGCTTTTACGGGAAACCCCGGGTGGATCTGGAGCTGCTGGAAGCCCACCATGAGGGATTGATCGCCCTGTCCGCCTGCCTGGCGGGGGCCATCCCCCAGGCTTTGATGAACGAGGACTATGACAAGGCCAGGGCAACGGCTCTGGAGCTGTCCCGGATATTCGGGCAGGACAATTTCTATCTGGAGATGCAGGACCACGGCATTGCCGCCCAGCGCCCCGTGAACCAGGGCATTCAGCGTCTGGCCCGGGAAACAGGGTTGCCCATGGTCATTACCAACGATGCCCACTATCTGCGCAAAGAGGACGCGGATATTCAGGATGTGCTGCTGTGCATCCAGACGGGGAAATCCGTGGACGATATCAACCGAATGCGGTTCGAGACCCAGGAATTCTACCTGAAAAGCGAAGAGGAGCTGCGCAGTCTGTTCCCCGGCTGCGACGAGGCTTTTGAAAATACAGTCAAAATTGCCGAGCGTTGTAATGTGGAGTTTACCTTCCATGAGTACCATTTGCCGGCCTATCCCGTGCCGGAGGGCTATACCAACGAGGAGTACTTCCGGAAGCTCTGCTATGAGGGCTTTCAGGAGCGCTACCCGGACGCGCCTGAGGAATATCGGGAACGCATGGAGTACGAGATCAAGGTCATCAGCTCCATGGGCTATGTAAACTATTATCTGATCGTCTGGGACTTTATCCACTATGCCAAGAGTGTGGGCATTCCCGTGGGCCCCGGCCGTGGCTCCGGCGCCGGCTCCATTGTGGCATACTGCATTCACATTACGGAAGTGGATCCTATGAAGTACGGCCTGATCTTCGAGCGCTTCCTGAACCCGGAGCGGGTCAGTATGCCTGATTTTGACACGGACTTCTGTCAGGAGCGCCGGGGTGAGGTCATTGACTATGTGTACCGGAAGTACGGCGCGGATCATGTAGCCCAGATCGTGACCTTTGGCACCATGGCTGCCCGGGGCGCCATCCGGGACGTGGGCCGTGCCCTGAACTTCACCTTTGCCGAGACGGATGTGGTGGCAAAACTGGTGCCCGCTGGCCCCCATGTGACGCTGAAGTCCGCTTTGGAGGAGTCTCCCAAGTTCCGGGAGATGTACAATGGGGATGAACGGGTCAAAAAGCTCATCGATACGGCTATGCGCCTGGAGGGAATGCCCCGCAATTCCTCCACCCACGCCGCGGGCGTGGTGATTACGGCAGACCCCGTGTGCAGCTATGTGCCGCTTTCCAAAAACGATGATACCATTGTTACCCAGTATACCATGACCACCATAGAGGAACTGGGCCTTCTGAAAATGGATTTTCTGGGATTGCGGAACCTGACGGTGATCCAGGACGCGGAACAGCAGATCCAGCAGAAGGAGCCGGCGTTCCGCATTGACCGGATTCCGGACAACGACCCGGAGACCTTCCGGATGCTCTCCGAGGGAAAGACCTCCGGCGTGTTCCAAATGGAGTCTGCCGGTATGACCGGCGTTTGCATCAGCATGAAACCCAGTTCCATCGAAGACATTACGGCTATCGTGGCGCTGTACCGACCCGGCCCTATGGATTCCATTCCCAGATTTGTTGCCAACAAGCTGGATCCCTCCAAAGTGACCTATAAAACGCCGCTGCTGGAGCCCATCCTGCGGGTGACCTACGGCTGCATCGTCTACCAGGAACAGGTCATTGAGATTTTCCGGACTCTGGGAGGCTACACCATGGGGCAGGCGGATAATATTCGCCGGGCCATTTCCAAGAAAAAGCTGAAGGTCATTGAAGCGGAGCGAAAAGTTTTCGTCTATGGCGACAAAGACCAGGGAATCTCCGGCGCCATTGCCAAGGGCGTCAGTGAGGCAGCGGCCCAGTCTATCTACGACGAAATCGTCGATTTCGCCAACTACGCCTTCAACAAGTCCCATGCCGTGTGTTACGCGGTGGTGTCCTATCAGACGGCTTATCTGAAATGCCACTATCCCAGACAGTATATGGCGGCGCTGATGACCTCCGTGCTGGATTCCGCCGTGAAGATATCTGCCTACATTGCCGAGTGCAAGGAACTGGGTATTGCGTTGCTGCCGCCGGATATCAACCACTCCGAGGATCATTTCTCTGTGGAAGAGGGCGGCATCCGCTTTGGTCTGGGCGCGGTGAAGAACATTGGCAGAGGCCTGATCCGCAGCATGGCGGCAAAGCGCAGGGAAGGAGGCCCCTTCCGCTCCATGCAGGATTTTCTGGAGCGGATGGACGAGGGCGAGCTGAACAAGCGGGCGGTTGAGAACCTGATTCGCTGCGGCGCTATGGACGGCTTCGGCTGTCACAGAAGCGAACTGATCGGGGTTTATGAAGCCATGATGGATTCCATCGCCGCCAGCCGCAAGCAGAATCTGGAGGGACAGATGGGCCTGTTCGCTATGCTGGAGGACGAGGGCCCCAGCAAAATGGACATTCCCCATAAAGAAGAATACAGCCGGGCGGAGCTCATGGCCATGGAGAAGGAGACCACAGGCATCTATCTCTCCGGTCACCCCATGGACGACTACCGAAAGCTGCTGAAAAACACCCATGTGCTTCCCATTGGGGATTTGATGGACGAGGAGAAGCGCTTTCAGGATGACCAGATTGTCTCCGTGGCGGGCATCATTCAAACAGTGAAGACCAAGACAACCCGGAACAATTCCGTGATGGCCTATGTGACCATGGAGGACGATACGGCTTCTATTGAAATGCTGGCCTTCGCCAGTGTTCTGGGCCAGTACGGCGGCTATATCCGGGAAAATTCCGCCGTTGTGGTCACAGGCAGGCTCTCCCTGCGGGACGATAAGGACCCGCAGATCCTGATAAACCGTGTGCGGCCCATTTCTGACTATGCCTCCGAGAGGCCCCAGGAGGCCCCTCGGCCTCAGATGCCCCAGACATTGTATCTGCGGCTGCCGGGGGAGCAGGGGAAGCTCTATCCCAAGGTCAAGGCCATCCTCAATATGTTCCCGGGCACTCAGAAGACGGTTTTGTTCTTTGAGGACACCCGGGCCCGCCGGGGCACCACCTGTGATTTCCGGGAAAACATGCTGCGGGAGCTGAAAAATGTCCTGGGAGACGGGAATGTTGTGCTCAAATAGCTTTTCATTTTCAAATGAATGTGTTATAATAAAAAGAAATCTGATAGTTTAGGGAGTTGATGCCTTGAAAAAGAAATTTTTTGCCATAGGACTTGTGCTGCTGGCGTCGCTTCTTACCGGCTGCGGTTTCCGAACGGTGGATCAGATGTACTGCATCCCCCGCAGGACAGAGGAATATACCATTCTGCAGAACACCATTGAGCAGGCCATGGACGGACTGGAATTTGCCTCGCCCTCTTATGGAGACAACCAGCAGATGGTCCAGAGCGCGGATCTGGACGGCGACGGCAAGCAGGAATATCTGGTATTTGCCCGGGGCAATTCCGAGAAGCCTTTGAAAATTTTGATTTTCCACGAAACGGACAACGGGAAATATGTTCTGCTGGAAATGCTGCAGATGAACGGCTCTGCCTTTGAGCAGGTGGACTATGTGGATGTGGACGGCCGTCCCGGCAGCGAACTGGTGGTAGGCCGCAGACTCAGCGACCAGATGATGCGGATTGCGGCGGTGTTTTCCTTTGCGGACGGTCAGAGCAACCAGCTGATCAATACCATCTATGCCAAGTTTTATACCACGGATATGGATTCCGATGGCAAGGCGGACCTGCTGGTGCTGCGGGAAGGGGAGACGGATGTCTCTGCCGGTACCGCTGTACTCTATACCTACGAAAATGATGCCATGGTGCGCTCCAGAGAGATCCGTCTGTCCCAGCGCATTGAGCAGGTGAAGCGTACAAAGGTCAGCCGTCTGCAAAGCGGAGAAACTGCTCTCTATATCTCCAGTTCCATGAACGACAGTGCCATCGTCACCGATGTGCTGACCGTGAAGGATGGGGAACTGATCAATCTGAACAGCGGCAATAAGCTGGCCTACAGTGTGCGGACCCTGCGCAATTACTTCCTCTACATGGATGATATTGACGGTGACGGCGTTATGGAGCTTCCGAACCTGATGGACCTCCGGGCGGCTCCGGGCCAGACGGACGGCAAACGCCAGCAGTTGGTCTACTGGTATTCCATCGATTCGGAGGGCTACGAGATCAAAAAACTCTTTACCTTCCACAATGTGGATGGGGGCTGGTATCTGCGGCTAAATCTGGACAGCATGACGGCTGAGCGCCTGGCGGTCTCCAAGAACGGCAGCGGCTATACCTTCTACATATGGGATGAGACCAACGAGGGGGCTGTCCCGCTCTTCACCGTCTATTCCTTTACGGGAAAGGAGCGGGAGGAACTGGCTACAGAAAATAACCGCTTCCCGCTGTACCGGGGCGAAAATGTGGTTTTTGCCGGAAAGCTGGAGGTCGGCTCCGGAGTCTACGGCATTACCCAGGAGTCTTTGACCCAGGATTTCAGCCTGATCGGCGTGGATTGGAAACAGGAAGGATAAGAAATGAAAAAGGTACTAATTCTGGAAGATGAAGTGAATATCCGCAGCTTTGTGGTCATCAATCTGCGCCGGGCGGGCTATGATGTGATCGAGGCAGGAACCGGCCAGGAGGCTCTGGACCGGCTTTCCGAGAATCCGGATATCGGTGTGGCCATTCTGGATATCATGCTGCCGGATATCGACGGCTTCGAGGTCTGCCGCCGGATCCGCGCCACCAACAAGCAGATGGGTATTATTATGCTCACTGCCCGCACCCAGGAAATGGACAAGGTCACGGGCCTGATGACCGGCGCGGACGACTATGTGACGAAGCCCTTCTCCCCGGCGGAGCTGACTGCCCGGATCGATGCCCTCTACCGCCGCATCGGCGGTGACAGCACGGCCAGTCCCGAGCTGTTGACCCAGGGCCCCTTTGCCATGAATACCCGGAACCATACTCTGGAAAAGAACGGGGAGCGCATTCGCCTGACCCAGGTGGAGTATGCCATTTTGAAGCTGTTTATGCAGAATCCAGGCAGAGCCCTGTCCCGGGAGGACATTCTTTCCGCCGTTTGGGGTAAGGACTATGAGGGGGAATTGAAGATTGTGGACGTGAATATCCGCCGTCTTCGCATTAAAATCGAGGACGATACGGCCAATCCCACCTATATCACTACGGTCTGGGGTCTGGGCTATAAGTGGGGCGCGTAACCCGGCATGAAACTGGAACTCAAAAAAATCGGAAACCTTCATAAGCGCTGGCTGACAAATATTACGCTGGTCATTGTGGCGGTGGGTCTGGTATGTGTGGCAGCCATTACCGCCTCCTATGCGGCCTACTGCTACCGGAATATGGACGCGGATCTGCAAAACCGTGCCCGCAGTACGACGGAGTTTTTCAAGGAGTATATCGGTCAGGACTATGATACCTTTTATCAGTCCTGCATCACCTATGCCGAGACCTTTGAAAACGGCGACGCTTTGGAGCTGCAGTTCATCGACCAGTGGGGGAAGATTGTGGCTTCCTCCTATGGCAGCTGGGCGGCGGTGTCTCCCAGAACGCCGGAGATCGCGGAGGCGGTGTCTACCCGCACCATCCAACCCTTCGTGGGCCGGGACCCGGACACCGGGGAGCGGATCATGGCGGTGAGCAGCCCCATGATCTACAGCAACGGCCAGGTAATCGGTGTGCTGCGGTATGTGACGTCTACCTCTGTTATGGACCGGGAGATTGTCAGCATTGCCTTTATCAGCGTCTCCGTGCTGGCGGCGGCATTGGTGGTGGTGCTGCTGTTCAGCAGCTTCTTCATCCGTTCCGTCATGCTGCCTGTGGAGCAGATTACGGAAAAGGCAAAGCGCATTGCCAACGGAAGCTACGGCGCACAGATCAAGACAAAATACAATGACGAGATTGCCGATCTGGCGGAGACCATCAACGAGATGTCCGTGAAGATCAGCCAGAACGAGAAGATGCAGGCGGAGTTCATCTCCCAGCTTTCCCATGAACTGCGGACGCCTCTGACTGTCATCAACGGCTGGAGTGAGACATTGCTTGCGGACGAATCGCTGGATGCCGATACGGCACAGGGTCTGAAGATCATCTCTTCCGAGGCCAAGCGCCTGACGGAAATGGTCATGGAGCTGCTGGACTTTACGAGACTTCAGGACGGCCGCATGACCTTGAATGTGGAGCAAACGGATATCCGCGGAGAGTTTGAGGACACCATCTTCATGTACGGCAGCCGATTGGCACAGGATGGCATCACTCTGGAATATCTGGAGAATGACGAGGAGATTCCTGAAATCCCCTGTGACCCCAAGCGTTTGCGGCAGGTGTTTCTGAACATTTTGGATAACGCCGCCAAGCATGGCAAGGACGGCAAGAAAATCGAAGCCAGCATTGCCTATGAGAATGATCAGGTCATTGTCCGCATTCGGGACCACGGCCCCGGCATTCCTGAGGATGAGCTGCCGCTGGTGAAAAAGAAATTCTACAAGGGCAGCTCCAAGGCCCGGGGAACCGGCATTGGTCTGGCTGTCTGCGATGAGATTGTTCAGCTCCACGGCGGTACCCTGACCCTGGAGAACGCCGAGGGCGGCGGAACTCTGGTGACCATCGCCCTGCCCGCATCCCAGGAATAAGGGCCTTCTCCTGAGAGAAGACGTCCAGCCGCGGGCATCGTATGGCAGCAGGCTGCGGCCATTGTAATATGTATAAAACCCACAGCGGAAAGGAAACACATGGAAACAAAAGAACAGTTCAAAACCTCTATCGGCGGCCAGGCCTTGATCGAGGGAATTCTTATGCGGGGACCGGAAAAGGATGCCATTGTCATCCGGGGAGCCGATGGCCTGACCATGGAGGTCAGTGACCGGAAGGTGAATCCACCGGAGTCCTGGAAAAGCAAACCCTTTATCCGGGGCATTTTCAACTTCTTCGATTCCCAGGTAGTGGGCGTCAAGGCACTGATGCGCTCTGCCGAGCTGGTGCCGGAGGAAGAGCAGGAGGAGCCCAGCAAGTTTGACCAGTGGCTGGAAAAGACCCTGGGCGGCGAAAAGTTCCAGAAGGTCATCGTAGCCATTGCTGTGGCGATGGGCGTGGGACTGTCGGTGCTGCTGTTTTTCCTGCTGCCCATGACCATTGCGTCTTTCTTTGACAAGATAATCACAAGCAATCTCCTGCTGAACCTGGTGGAAGGCGTCATTCGTATGGCCATTTTTATGGGTTATATGATTCTGATCTCCAAAATGGGGGAAATGAGGCGGGTTTTCTCCTACCACGGCGCGGAGCATAAAACCATCCGCTGCTATGAGGCGGGGCTGCCCCTGACCGTGGAAAATATCCGGGGAATGTCCCGGTTCCATCCACGCTGCGGCACCAGCTTCCTGTTGGTGGTCATGGTCATTTCCATTCTGATTTTTTCCATCGCCTCTTCGCTGCTGCTGGCCGTTTTCCCGGGGCTGAATGCCATCCGGGGCACTTTCGGCTACCGGCTGCTGATGATTGTTTTCAAGCTCCTGCTGCTTCCGCTGGTGGTAGGCGTTACCTATGAGATCAATCGCTGGGCGGGCCGCCATGACAACGGCTTTACCAGAGTAATCACCAAGCCCGGCATGCTCATGCAGCACTTTACCACCAATGAGCCGGACGACAGCATGATCGAGGTGGGCATTGCGGCAGTCAAGGCTGTGCTGCCCGAGAAGGAGGGCTCTGACCGGTGGTGAAGACCTACGGCGACCTGTATGTCAGGACTCGTGACCGGCTGACGCGGACGGAGACCCCGGAGACTGCCGGTCCCATGGCGCGGGATCTGGTCAGCACCCTCTCCGGCATGACGCAGGAAGCCTTTCTGGCGGAACGGAACAAGCCTGTTTCGGAGGAACTCACAGCCCGGGTGGATATGGCGGTGGATCGGTACTTAGCCGGAGAGCCTCTGCCCTATGTGCTGGGGGAGTGGACGTTTTACGGCCTGGACCTGTATGTAAGCCCTGATGTGCTGATTCCCCGGGATGATACATGCGCCGTGGCGGAACTGGCCATCCATCGGGGACTGTTTCTGGATCAAAATCCTCGGATTCTGGATCTCTGCTGCGGCTCCGGATGTATTGGTCTGGCAATTGCCAGCCGCTTGAAGGATGCCAGGGTGACCCTGGCGGACCTCTCCGGGCCTGCGCTGTCCGTTGCACGGAAGAACATCCAGCGCAACCATATGGGCGGCCGGGTCAGCTGCGTCCAGGTGGACGCCATGGAAGCGCCGCCGGCCTTTTTGGGGAAATTCGATATGATCGTCTCCAACCCTCCCTATGTGACGGCCTCCGAAATGGAGGAGCTGCCGGACAGCGTGAAGAAATACGAACCCCACATGGCCCTGTTCGGCGGAACGGACGGTCTGGATTTCTACCGTGCCATTACGAAAAATTTCCGTGACCTTTTGAAGCCCGGTGGATTCCTGTGCTATGAGTTCGGCATGGGCCAGGGGGACGCGGTCTGCGCCATACTGGAGGAGAACGGTTTTACCGTTCTGGAACGGACCTTGGATTTTAATGAAAGAGAACGCGCCGTGCTGGCTCAGTACGGCAGGAAAGGAATATGAATCATGGCTACAAAAAAGACTCCTTATGAAGCACCGACTCCCGCCTCGGACAAGAAAAAGGCTCTGCAGACGGCTCTGAGCCAGCTGGACAAGACCTTTGGCAAGGGCACCGTTATGCGTCTGGGCGATCGTCCCGAGATGAATGTGGAGGCAATCCCCACCGGCTCTCTGGCACTGGATGCCGCCCTTGGCATCGGCGGTGTGCCCAAGGGGCGGATCATTGAAATCTACGGCCCGGAATCCTCCGGCAAGACCACTCTGGCCCTGCATATTCTGGCAGAGGCCCAGAAGCGTGGCGGTGAGGTGGCTTTTGTGGACGCCGAGCATGCGCTGGACCCCGTTTATGCCGCCGCGCTGGGCGTGGACATCGACAATCTGCTGGTTTCCCAGCCCGATACCGGTGAGCAGGCATTGGAGATCACCGATGCCCTGGTCCGCTCCGGCGCCGTTGATGCTGTGGTCGTGGACTCTGTGGCGGCACTGGTCCCCAAGCAGGAAATTGAGGGGGAGATGGGGGATACCTTCGTGGGCCTCCAGGCGAGACTGATGTCCCAGGCACTGCGGAAGTTGGCCGGTACCATCAACAAGACCAACTGCGTGGTCATCTTCATCAACCAGCTGCGTATGAAGATCGGCGTTATGTACGGAAACCCTGAGACCACCACCGGCGGCAATGCCTTGAAATTCTATGCCTCCGTCCGTCTGGATGTGCGGCGTATCGAGCAGATCAAGGAGGGCGGCAATGTTATTGGCAACAAGACCCGAGTCAAGGTGGTCAAGAATAAGGTAGCGCCCCCCTTCAAGGAGGCTGTGTTCGATATCATGTATGGTCAGGGCATCTCCAAGTGGAGCGAGCTGATTGATCTGGCTGTCCAGATGGAGATCATCCAGAAGAGCGGCAGCTGGTTCTCTATGGGCGACGATCGCATCGGCCAGGGTAAGGAAAGTGTAAAGACCTATTTGCAGGAGCGGCCGGAGTTGGCCGAGCAGGTGGAGGCAGAGGTTCGGGAGAATCTCTGGAAGATTTCCGGCGGAGCACCCAAGGCCCCTGCCAAGGCGGCGGAGAAGCCCATTGCCGTAAGCGCTGACGATTTCAGCGATGAGGATTGAGTACCTGAAAACCGCCCCGGACCGTTCGGGGCGGTACACCCTGCGCTTTGAAGACGGCAGCATCCTGCGGCTCTACCGCCAGACGATAGAGGACTTTGGCCTTTCTATAGGGCTGGAACTGGACGAGGCACAATACAAAAAGCTATTGGCGGCGGCCTCTGAAATGTCCGCGAAAATGCGGGCGGTGCGAATCGTTTCCGCCTCCAATGTTTCCAAAAGGGACTTGGAAAGCCGTCTGGTGCGAAAAGGGGAAGATCCCCTTCAGGCCCGGAAAGCGGTGGGGTGGCTGTCAGATCTGCATCTGATCGACGACAGCGCTACGGCGGAGACAGTGGTCCGTTCCTGTATTGCCAAGGGCTATGGAAAGGCCCGGGCAAAGCAAGTTCTGTATGAAAAACGAATTCCCCGGGAGCTTTGGGAGGCGGCCCTGGAGGATTATCCTGACCAGTCGGAGAAAATCGCTGATTTTCTCCGGGCAAAGCTGAACGGCAGCACGGATCCCAAGCTGCAAAAGCGGGCCATTGACGCGCTTTTGCGCCGGGGCCACAGCTATGGAGCCATTCGGCAGGCGCTCAGCGAGCTTTCCCTAGACACAGATGATTTCCCGGAGGAAGAATAATGGCAACGATCGGATTTATTTCTCTTGGCTGCGCCAAGAACCAGGTGGACTGCGAGCGGATGATGTTCCGGGTGCAGGAAGCCGGACATACGGTAAACGAGGGCATTGTGGGCAGTGATGTGGTGGTCATCAATACCTGCGGCTTTATTGACTCCGCCAAAAGCGAGGCAATTGATTATATTTTGCAGACCGCCGCGCTGAAAGCGGAAGGCCAGGTGGGCAAGATTCTGGTGACGGGCTGCCTGTCCCAGCGCTATCAGGGGGATATCCTTCAGGAGATGCCCGAGGTGGACGGCATTCTGGGTACCGGCAGCTATACGAAAATTGTCCCCGCCATTGAGCAGCTGCTCAGCGGTCACAAGGTGGTGGATTTTGGCTCCATCGATGCCCCGGAGGAGGAAATAGGCCGTGTAGTCACCACCCCGGAGCACTTCTCCTATATCAAAATCGCTGAGGGCTGCAACAACCGCTGCGCTTTCTGCATCATCCCCTATCTGCGAGGCAAGTACCGCAGCCGTCAACTGGACGATGTGTTGTACGAAGCCCGTGTGCTGGCAGCCAACGGCACCAAGGAACTGATTGTTGTGGCCCAGGACACCAGCCGCTACGGTACGGACTTCCCGGAGCACAAGCGTCTGCTGCCGGAACTGCTGCGGGAGTTGTGCAAGATCGACGGGCTGCACTGGATCCGGGTGCATTATGTGTACCCGGACGAGATCGATGACGAACTTATCGATGTGATTGCCAGCGAACCCAAAATCGTCAAGTATCTGGATATTCCCATTCAGCATTGTAATGATAAAATCCTTTCCACCATGCATCGCCGGGGGGACAAGAAGCTGATTGTAGAGCTGTTCGCCAAGCTGCGCGCCCGGATTCCCGGTCTGGTTATCCGCACCAGCCTGATTGCCGGCCTGCCCGGCGAGGGGGAAGAGGAATTCCAGGAACTGTGCCAGTTCCTGCGGGAGCAGCGCATGGAGCGGGTAGGCGCTTTTGTCTTCTCTCCGGAGGAGGGCACCCCCGCCGCGACCATGGAGCATGTGGATGAGGAAGTCGCCAGGGAGCGGGCGCAGACTCTGGAGATGATCCAGTCCCAGATTATGGACGAGTACAACGCGGCCCAGATCGGCAAAACCCTGGAGGTTCTGGTGGACGGCTATGACGAAGAGCAGGAGCAGTTCTATGGACGGACCTATGCCGATTCTCCGGATATTGACGGCAGGGTATGGATCGCTTCGGAGGAACCGCTCCATGAGGGAGATTTTGTAAATGTGACCATCGACGGTTGTATTGACGGTGATCTGGCAGGCTATGTAACGGAGGAAGAATAATGACAACAGCTAGTAAAATTACGCTTTTTCGTGTATTTCTGATCCCAGTCATGATGGTGACCCTGTACTTAAGCGGCGGTGAGAGCGACGTCTGGATGTGGGTATCTCTTGCAATTTTCATTCTGGGCAGCCTCAGCGACTTTCTGGATGGCCAGATCGCCCGGCGCTGCAATCAGGTGACGGACTTCGGCAAGTTCCTGGATCCTCTGGCCGACAAGCTGCTGACCATTGCCGTCATGACCATGTTCACCCAGTGGGGGCGCTTCCCCGCCTGGGCGCTGATGATCGTTCTCACCCGGGAGTTTGCTGTCACCGGCCTGCGTCTGGTGGCCGCCCCCAAGGGTAAGGTCATTGCCGCCGCCTGGAGCGGCAAAGTGAAGACCGCCAGCACCATGGTCGGTATCATCGCCTGGCTGATCTTCCCCGCAGACATGGTGGTGGGTCTGGTGGTCTCCGCCGTCATCGTTCTGACCACGGTGTACTCCGGCGTGGAGTACTTCGTTAAGAACTGGAGCTGTCTCTGGGATTAAGCAGAATTCTTGTGTAGGGGCGGTAATCTGCCGCGCGCGGCGTAATGAAACTGAGCAGAAAAACAATCGCTCAATTTCGCTACCCGGCGGGCGTCGGATTGCCGTCCCTGCTTTTTTGCATTCCCTGAAACATCCGTCCCGTTTCAGTCGTATCTTGGGTGAGAGGAGGTGGTGACCATGGCATCTTTGTTGCGTACGGACAAAGAGATCACGGAAATCTATCATCGTCAGGTCGATACGGTCTACCGTATCTGCTATTCCTTTATGAAAAACAAGCCGGAGGCGGAGGACATGGTCCAGGAGACCTTCCTGCGGCTCATCGCTTCCGGGAAGACCTTCGAAAACCCACGGCACGAAAAGGCGTGGCTCGTCGTGACGGCGTCCAACCTGTGCAAGGATCAGCTGAAGAGGTTCTACCGAAAGGACGAGGACCTGGACGACCACGCGGACATTGCGGGGGACCTTGGTCCCAAGGAAAACCCGGTGCTGGAGGCAATTCTCAGCCTGCCCCGGGACTACAAAACGGTGGTGTATCTCTACTATTACGAGGGCTATACCACGGCGGAGATCGCGAAATTCTTACGCTGTCCCCAGCCAACGGTCCGCACCCGGCTTGCCCGTGCCCGAAAACAACTGAAATCCATGTTAGGCGGTGATTTGGAATGAAAAAACAGAACATTCAGGAAGCATTTGATTCCATCGCTTTGACGCAGAAGGAGAAAGACGCTCTTCTGGAAAACATCCTGTCCGCCTCCGGTCATCGGCCTGCGGAAAGGAAACGGACTATGAAAGTTAAGAAACCTCTATTGATTGCGGCCATCATTACCGCAATGGCGATTTTTATGGGCTGCGCTGTTGTGGCCCTTAGTACGAAGGATCTGAAGCTGGACGAGTACCAGACCACGGCTCCCGCCTGGATCGATGGGGACGGGCAACGCCATGAGGCGCGGGAAGTGACAAAAACGGTTCTGTCCCTCCAGGGCGTCCGGGATACTCCGGAGCAGAAGGCGGCCCTGGAATGGTATCAGTTCTGCAAAAGCTATGATCCCAATAATGATATCTACCTGGCAAATAAGGGAAAGTTCCAGGCACCGGAGGAATACGCGGCTTATGATGTGTACTCTCAGGAAATGGTGGACAAGCTGGATGAAATTGCCCGGAAATATGATTTGCAGCTTCTGGGGCGGAAGGCTATGGCCTATCACTACGACTGGGAGCTTGGCTGGGACGCCCTGGGGCTGCCGAGGGATTTCGTCAGTGACACCGAGGATGCGGAGAATCTGCGATTCTGTGGGTTCTATGAATCCGGAAACGCAACCTTTGGAGCTGATCTGAAGGTGACGGACCCGGCGTTTACCTGGGAGAATCCTGTGGGCATTTTCCTTAGCTACGCCCAGAAGGGCTACATGAATACGACTACCTTCGTGACAAACAACGCGGCCAACATAAGGGAATGGACCTACACCCGCAGCGACGGACAAAAGGTCCTGGTTGCCATCTCCTCGGACCCTGTTCAGCCCGCCAACGACTGGACTTACCTGATCTGTGACCGGGAGGACGCGTTCCTCTATGCACGTTTTACGACTACCTGGTATCTGAACGATGGAGACGGCCCCCGGATGGAGATGTCCGACCAGGATATCGAATGGCTGGCAGAACACATTGATTTCTCCATCCGGCCCCGGAAGCCGGATATGGACGAGGTACTGCCAAAGCTTCAAAAGGCGGATGCGGAATACGATGCCATGCTGGAGCAGGACAATCCCTTCCGGCAGGACAGCTTTGCTGCCTTGAGTAAGGTCATGACCGCTGCTGAGTACACATTGCTTGACCTGAACGGGGACGGGCAGGACGAGTGCGTCTTCTGGCAGGGCGGACGTCCGCAGCTTTACGCAATGAAGGACGGCAAGACCACCTTTGTAGGCCTGCGGGAGAAGGAAATGGTAGGTCTGGATGGAGAACTGAAGCTGTATGAGGGCAATATTCTGGGAACCTATGTGGAAGTGAATAACGCCTATAAGCTCTATACCTTCTACACCGTAGAGGATGCCAGCCTGGTGGTGCAGCAGTGTGTGGTTTATGATGCTGCCAACGATGCCTGGGGCCTGGGACTGGGCGGAACGCAAATCGCCAAGACCATTACCCAAACGGAAGCGCAGGAAATTCTGAATAGCTATCGGGAGATCCCCATGGAGCGCAAGCCTGTGAGCCAGTTGACAGAAGAATAAAATATTGGGCACGCCGTCAGGCGTGCCCATTTGTGTGTTATACGTACCCGTACATCCCGCGGATGCTGACCTCGCCGCTGCTGACGGCTTCCGTGTGGCCATCGTCAAATCGGACGATCAGATCACCGTCGTTGCCGATATCCAGTGCCGTGCCGTGGCGAATCTCATCTCCCCGGACCACGGAGATTTTCTGACCAAGGGTCACACAGTCCCGGCGGTACTGTTCCAGCATGGCTTCTTTGCCGGTGAGCAGGTTCCTGTCCATGTTCGCCAGAGCCTCCATCATGGCGGCGGCCACCTTGGGGCGGTCAATTCTACGGCCCGTGACCATGGCCAGGGAACCGGCCCGGTCCAGCAGCTCCTCCGGAAAATCCGTCAGCTGCTGGCAGCAGTTGACACCGATGCCGATAATCACGCACAGCTTTCCCTGGGTGTCGTTCAGCAGCTCCACCAGAATGCCGGAGAGCTTCCGTTTTTCGCAGACCAGATCATTGGTCCATTTGATGCCGGGCCTTACGCCTGCTGCCTCTTCCAAAGCGTCGCACATGGCCGTACCTACGGCGCAGGTCAGGTGCATCAGCTGCTCCTGGGGACAGTCGGGCCTGAGCAGCATGCTCAGGTAAATGCCCACGCCCCCGGGGGACTGAAAGCTTCTGCCCAACCGCCCTTTTCCGCCGGTCTGGCAGTCCGCCACGGCTACCGTGCCGTGGGGCGCGCCCAGAAGGGCTTGCCGTTTCAGATAGGTATTGGTGGAATCGACGGTGTTAAAGTAATGAAAGCGGTCTGCCCAGGGGTAATCCGGGGACAGGGCATTTAAAATGGCATCTTGCATTATTCTACATCCTTTACGACTTCCTCGGGTGCCAGGTCCAGTACCTCCGGGTGTTGGATCAGGCGACGAAGATGCTTGAGGAAAGAGGCATAATAAAAGCCGTCAACAATGCGCTCGTCCAGGGTAAAGCGGAAGTCCACGTACTTTTTCTGGACAACGGAGCCGTCCTCCTGAACCTCCAATTCCTTGCGCTTGCAGCCGAAGGCGCCGAATACGGGAAGATTGCCAAAGTCATACAAATGGTGATAAACAGGGGGGATGCCCAGAGAACCCATGGAGGTAAAATACACGCTGCCATGGAAGGGGCTCAGTTCCAAAAGGGCTTTTGGCAGCAGCCCAAAATAATCCAGAGTTTTCAGCAGCCACACCGTGAATTTCAGAAACACGCCGGGAACCAATGTCAAAGCATAGGCGGCGTTGTCCACCCCGGCATCCAAAGGCGCATTCTTGGCCTTGGTGATTTCGTCATTCATCTTTTTGTAGACATCGTAGACGGTATCTCTGGGGCTGAGGTGAAGTTTGATTTCCGTTTCCGCGCCATCGGTGCTCATTTCCTTTTTGATGGTCATGCTGAACTGGATGTCCTCGCCCCGGGAGTAAATTTTCTGACCGGCAACAAACCGGTTGATCCCGGGATACTTGGCAATGGCCCGGCAATAGGCCGTGAGAAACACATGGGTCAGACCAAAGCTGCTCAGTCCCTCCCGGCGCTTCTGCCGGATATAGCGGTCCACATTGGTGATTTCAAAGGCCTGTTCAAAGAGATTGGAGGAGCCGTTGCGGTTTACCATAATATAGGGGATGATCTGGTTGACCGGGGGCAGGGAGCGAATTCTCCGGCCATCCACCCGGTCACCCCAGGTGGGGTGGTATTCCCCGGCGGGATGGACCCGAATGGCAAAGATCAGAGCTGTACACCCTAAGAACAGCAGCGTGTTGGGAAGCAGCAGCACAACGGCGTTCCAGTCCCGGAGAAAAATCGCCTGACGGTTGTAAAAAATCACCGTGGCCATGGGCGCCAGCATCAAGGGAAACAGCAGCCAGGACCGGTGGAGCCGGATACCGGAGGTCAGGTCCGTATAGATGAAACAAAAGAAGAACAGAGCCATCCAGCTCAGGGCAATCAGCATCCGCCCATTCAGATTGTGCCGCACCCAGACGGCGGAAAACAGCGCAAACAGCCACACGGGAATGGCGGTTTTGTAAAACCGCTCCTGACCGTCCAGCAGCACCGTCAGCATATACAGCACCGTGGCCGCCACAGGCAGCACCAGCTGCAGCCATACGTTGGTGTATGTGGGGAGATCAGAAGAACAGTAGAGATAGATCCGTCCCACCGCCGAGAGACTCAGGCACAGGGTCATCAGTGCCACAATGGCACTTTTGGGTTGAACATAAAAGTGAACATTTTTATTCATGACAGTCCTCCAAAAGATGTTTCAGGGCTTTCATATGCCGGGGCGTGGTGCCGCAGCAGCCGCCTAAGAGGGCGGCTCCGTTATGAAAGGCATCCAGCTGGATTTGGGCAAAGGGTTCCGGCTCCAGCTTGTATTCAGCCAGACCCTCGGCATTGATTATGGGATTTCCGGCGTTGGGTTTGGAAATCAGGGGAAGCCTGGTATGCCGCCGCAGCTTACTCACCAGATGGGCCGTCATGTCATCAGCGGCCACGCAGTTAAAGCCCACGGCGCAGGCCCCCCACTGCTCCAATTGCTCCATCAGCGGACCCGCGTCGTGGCCGCTGTAGAGGAAGCCACCGGACTGCATGGAGAAGGAAATCATGGTGGTTTGCGCCCCTTCCAGCTCTGCGGCGGTTAGAATTGCCTCCGCTTCCTGGGGATAGAGCAGGGTTTCGCCCACCAGCAGGTCTGCCCCGCCGTCAATGAGCCCCCGGATCTGACGGCGGTAGTTCTCTACCAGCAGATCAAAGTTGTCCGGATCCCAGCTGTCGCAGAAGGCGGCCAGAGTGGCGATGTCGCCCGCAATCAGGCAGCCGGGAGCGGCAGAGCGGCTCAGGGCGATAAGCTGGGCGTTGATGGCTTCCGTGTGGTGCTCCAGGCCGATTTTTTTCAGTGCAATGGGCTGGGCCTGGAAAGTGGGAGCGTAGATGATTTGAGAGCCCGCCTCGGCGTAGCCACGCTGCAGTTCCACCAGAACCTCGGGGTTGCGCAGCACCCATTCCTCGGTAGCGCAGTCTCTGGGCATGCCCTTGGCCCGCAGATAGGAACCGGTAGCGCCGTCCAGCAAACAGGGGCCCTGAGAAACCAGCGCGGAAAAGGATTCTTTTGTCAGCATAAAAAATTTACCTCAGTTTCCGAAGATGGGTATATTATAAAGGAAGTGGGTAAGAATTGCAATACCGTTGACCTTTTTCCGAAAATCTGCTACAATAGGAAAGATTTTTCAGAAAGGAAGTTTTGAACCATGAAGAAAACCGTACTGCGGGAATATGCCCGCTTGATTGTTCGTTGCGGCGTCAATGTCCAGAAGGGACAGGAGGTCGTCATCTATGCCGATCTGGATCAGCCGGAGTTTGTCCAGATGGTGGTGGAGGAAGCCTATAAGGCCAAGGCCAAAAAGGTCACCGTGGAGTGGAACTATCAGCCCCTGACCAAGATCCACACCCGCTATCGTTCTGTTACGACCATGGGCACCGTGGAGGAGTGGCAGAAGGCCAAGTACCAGCATGAGGTGGACGTGGTGCCCTGCCGCATTCACCTGATGTCCGAGGATCCCGACGGCCTGAAGGGTATCAACATGGAGAAGGTCACCAAGGCCCGCCGTATGAGCTACCCCATCATCAAGCCCTACAAGGACCAGCTGGAAAACCGCCAGCAGTGGTGCATTGCCGCCGTCCCCGGCGCTGCCTGGGCGAAGAAGGTCTTCCCCGGTGAGCGCACCAGCACGGCCATTGAAAAGCTCTGGGAGGCAATTCTGTTTACCTCCCGGGTCACCGAGGATCCCATCAATGCATGGGAGGAGCACGACAAGGACCTGCAGGCCCGCTGTGACTATCTGAACGGCCTCGGCATTCGCTCCCTGCACTATACCGCTGACAACGGTACGGACTTTACCGTAGGAATGATCCCCCAGGGACGCTTCTGCGGCGGCGGCGAGACCAGCCGGGACGGCCTGTTCTTCAATCCCAATATTCCCACCGAGGAATGCTTCATCTCTCCCATGAAGGGCCAGGCGGAGGGCATTGTTTACGCCACCAAGCCTTTGAGCTACCGCGGCCAGCTGATTGAAGGCTTCTCCATCCGCTTTGAGGGCGGCAAGGCTGTAGAAGTCCACGCCGAGAAGGGCGAGGAACTGCTGAAATCCATGATTTCCATGGACGAGGGTGCTGCCTATCTGGGCGAGTGCGCGCTGGTTCCTCAGGCCAGCCCCATTGCCGAAAGCGGCCTGCTGTTCTACAATACTCTGTTTGATGAGAACGCTGCCTGCCATCTGGCCCTGGGTATGGGCTTCCCGGATACCATTGAAGACTTCCAGAATAAGTCCCTGGAGGAGTGCCGGGAGCTGGGCATCAACGATTCCATGATCCATGAGGACTTCATGATCGGCTGCGACAGCATGAATATCGATGCCGTCTGCGCCGATGGCTCCATCAAGGCCATCTTCCGGAAGGGGAACTGGGCGTTCTAAAAATAGGGGCAACACCACACAATTCGTCTGCGGCAGCCAGCGGATCTTTTTCCCCGGCTGTGCAGTTCTGAAAGTGGGAAATACACAAAGTATTCCTCCACTTTCAGAACTTTCATCCGTGAAAAAATCTCTCGCTGCCTGCTCTTGCCAAATTGTGCGGTGCTGCCCAAAGATTAGCTAAAGATTAGCTTGAGAAAATTATTTTTCAAAAAACAAAAAATAATGCTTGCAATTTTCGCCTGCGTATGATATTATACCTAGGCGATTCAAGATTGCTAAGGACATTTATGCCCTTTAACTGATATGAAAGAGGTGAAAGAAATGAAGGAAGGTATCCATCCTAACTACGAACAGACCACCATCCGCTGTGCATGTGGTAATGTCATCGCGACCGGTTCCACCAAGAAGGACATTCGCGTTGAAATCTGCTCCAAGTGCCACCCTTTCTATACCGGCAAGCAGAAGCTGGTTGACACCGGTGGACGTGTTGATCGCTTCAACAAGCGCTTCGGCCTGAAGTAAGAGATCCGATTACCCGCACTACGTTGGTAGTGCGGGTTTTTTGTATTTTCTTTGAACTTTTTCGCTGGACGGTTGCCCAAAAGGCGGTGTCTGTGGTATACTGAAAAGAGAAGATTACGGAGGAAGAAAATGGAAGGAAATTTTGAAACGAAACAGGAGCGTGCGGTCCTGGTGGGCCTGAACGCCGCCTGCTTTACCCAGGAGCAGACCGCTACGGACGAGACGCTGGAGGAACTGGAAGCGCTTTTGGAAACCGCCGGAGGCATCTGTACCGGGAAGATGCTGCAGAACCGGCCCAGCCCGGATCCCCACAGCTTTATCGGCGAGGGCAAGGCACAGGAGGTCCGGATGCTGGTGGAGGCCACCGGAGCCACCATGGTGATTTTTGACAATGAGCTTTCCCCGGGAAATATCCGGGCGCTGGAGGAAATCATCGGCGTAACGGTACTGGACCGAAGCGCATTGATTATGGATATTTTCGCCCAGCGGGCGAAGACGAAGGAAGGCCGGCTTCAGGTGGAACTGGCCCAGTATAAGTACCTGCTGCCAAGGCTTTCCGGTATGGGCAAGAGTCTTTCCCGGCAGGGCGGCGGCATCGGCACCCGAGGCCCCGGCGAAACGAAGCTGGAAAGCGACCGGCGGCATATCCGGGAGCGGATTAACCGGCTGGAATCGGAGCTTGCTCAGGTGCGGCAGGTTCGGGGCGTTCAGCGGGAGCGCCGGATGAAGAACTCTGTACCGGTAGTCGCCATTGTTGGCTACACCAACGCCGGAAAATCTACCCTGCTGAACCGGCTGACCGGGGCAGGGATCCCGGCCAACAACCGCCTGTTCGACACACTGGATACCACGTCCCGGCAGCTGAAGGTTTCGGATAATCTGGATGTGATTCTGTCCGATACAGTCGGCTTTATTGCCAAGCTGCCCCACCACCTGGTGGATGCCTTCCGGGCGACTCTGGAAGAGCTGGAATACGCGGATTTGTTGCTGCACGTCATTGACTCCGCGGACCCCAACCGGCAGGAGCATATTGCCGTTGTGGATAAGCTCATCGGCACGCTGGCGAAGCCCGGAACGCCGGTGCTCTACTGTTATAACAAGGCAGATCTGGTGAGCCGGGAAGATATCCCCGTTGGGGAGGACACCGTTGCCGTCTCTGCCGCTAACGGCGTGGGCATGGAGGCGCTGCTGAAGAAGATCGAGCAGATGCTGGGCCACGCCCGCCACCATGTGGTTTTGTGCCTGCCTTATTCCATGGGCGGCCAGGTGGAAGCCCTGCACAGCGGGGCAAAGGTCAACAGCGTTGACTATACCGCCAATGGAATCGAAATCGACGCTGTACTGGATGATATCCTCTATGGAAGACTGCGGGAGTATGTGACAAAGGAGAATTGAGCCTTGGAAGAGTATCTGGTTCCTACCGGCTTCGGAGAAGACGAATTCATCGAGAAAAAGTCCCGCTTCATCGGCAGACTCTGGCCTGCGGAGACGGAGGAGGAGGCTTTGGCCCGCATTCAGGAGATGAAAAAGCAGCATTACGATGCCACGCATAACTGCTGGGCTTACATCATCCGGGACGGGGCCGTCCGTTTTTCCGATGACGGTGAGCCCGGCGGTACAGCGGGAATGCCCATGCTCCAGGTTTTGCAGCGGGAGGGACTCTACAATGCGGTCTGCGTGGTGACCAGATACTTCGGCGGTATTCTTTTGGGCGCCGGGGGACTGGTGCGGGCCTATACCAAAGGGGCCAAGATCGCTGTAGACGCCGCAGGAAAGTCCATGAAGCGGGTGTGGACGGTGCTGTACCTGCCCTGTCCTTATGCCTGGTACGAACGGGTGAAGCTGGAAACAGCGGCCCATGGCGGCATTATCCGCAATACGGACTTCGGCTCCGAGGTGGAGCTGGAGCTGCTGTTCCCTGAGGCGAAGACGCCGGAATTTCTGGAATGGCTTACGGATATGACCGCCGGGACCGTGGAAGCCATGGAAACCGGCACGGAATATCGGGCGTTCCCGGTACAGGAAAACGAAAAGGACTAAGAGAAGGAGCGAAAGGCAATGACGGTACGGGAAGAGCTGGAACGTTTGGAGCATCGGCGGCTGAATCCTTTGGCGGCTTTTTCGGACAAGTCCACAGGCCGCCCCAGGCCGGAGCCGGAGCGGGAGGAGGATGTGCGCACCTGTTTTCAGCGGGATACGGACCGTATTGTCCACAGCAAATCTTTCCGCCGGCTCATGCACAAGACCCAGGTGTTCCTGAACCCGGAGGGGGACCACTACCGTACCCGCATGACCCATACTTTGGAGGTCACCCGCATTGCCAAAACCATAACCCGTGCGCTGGGACTGAACGAGGATCTGGCGGAGGCCATCGCCATGGGCCACGATCTGGGGCATACCCCCTTTGGCCACGCCGGAGAGGGCGCATTGACCGAATGTTGGGGCCAGCCCTTCCGGCACAACGAGCAGAGTCTGCGCGTGGTGGATATTCTGGAAAAGGATGGACAGGGACTGAACCTCTGCAATGAAGTCCGCATGGGCATTCTTGGCCATACCGGCCCCTATATCCCGGAAACTCTGGAGGGGCAGATCGTCCGCCGTTCGGATCAGATCGCCTACGTCAACCATGACATTGACGATGCCATCCGGGCAGGCATTTTGACCACGGAGGACATTCCGAGGGATATCGCCGCTGTTTTGGGCGAAAACCAGCGGGACAGAATCAATACTCTGGTCTGCGACATGATCTTTACATCCCGGGAGGCGGGGAAGATCTGCATGACGCCCCATATTGAGAAGGCGCTGGCGGACCTGCGCAGCTTCATGTTTGAGCGGGTCTACCGCAACCCGATTGCCAAAGGGGAGGAGAGCAAAGCGAAGGATATGCTGCAAATGCTCTATCGCTATTATGTGGAGAATCCCGAGGAACTGCCGGAGGATTTTCAGCCCCAGCTGACCTTTGACGGCCTGGGCAGGACGGTCTGCGACTATATCGCGGGTATGACGGACAACTACGCCGTGGGAAAATTCAATGAGATTTTTGTACCGACCGGCTGGAATGTCCGGTAATCTTGTGATATAATAAACTATTGAAATAAGCAGAGAAGGAGGGGAGCGCCTATGCCGTTTCCACCGGCATTTTTGGATGAGCTGGCCGCCAGAAATCCAATTGAAGAGGTCGTTGGCCAGTATGTGAATCTCAAGCGCTCCGGCTCCAACCTCTTCGGCCTCTGCCCTTTCCATGGGGAGAAAACTCCGTCTTTTTCCGTTGCGCCGGACAAGGGGATCTACTATTGCTTCGGCTGCCACAAGGGCGGCGGTGTTATCAATTTCGAAATGGAGATCGAGGGCCTGAGTTACCCGGATGCCGTCCGTGCCCTTGCCCAGCGTGTGGGTATGGAGGTGCCGGACGACGAGGAATACCAGAGCCGCTACCGGAAGCAGGAGCGGCTCTGGGCCCTCGCCAAAGAAGCGGCGCGGTTCTTTGTGACCCAGCTCTATGCTCCGTCCGGGGCAGAGGGCCTGCGTTACGCCCAGAGCCGGGGGATGTCCAAGGGAACGCTGACCCGGTTTGGCATCGGCTTTGCTCCGGACAGCTGGGACAGTCTCTGCAAGGCCATGCGGGCCAAGGGCTATACGGATGAAGAACTGAAGGATGCCGGGCTGGTTTCGGTATCCCAGAAAAATGGGAATATCTTTGATCGCTTCCGCAACCGGCTCATGTTTCCCATTATCGATGTGCGGGGGAATGTAATCGGTTTTGGCGGACGGGTCATGGACAATTCCACCCCCAAATACCTGAATTCCCCGGAAACGGAGATATTCAACAAGCGAAAAAATCTGTTTGCCCTGAATGTTGCCAAAAAAACCAAGCTGGGTTACCTTATTCTGGTGGAAGGCTATATGGACGCTATCGCGCTGCACCAATATGGCTTCGACTGCGCCGTGGCTTCGCTGGGAACATCTCTGACGGAAGAGCACGCGGTGCTTCTTTCCCGGTATACGGAACAGGTGGTTTTGATTTACGATGGCGACGAGGCGGGACAGAACGCCACCAGACGGGCCATCCCCATGCTGGAGAGAGCGGGGCTGCAGGTAAAGGTCCTGCAGATGCGGGACGCCAAGGACCCGGATGAATTCCTGAAAAAGTTCGGCGCGGACCGGTTCAAGCTCCTTCTGGAGGAGTCTTCCAACCGAGTGGAATACCAGCTTCGGGCCATTCAGAAAAAGTACGACTTGAATGTGGACGAGGATCGGGTGAAATTCATCAGCGAGGCGGCGGAACTGGTCAGCAGTCTCGGCAATGCCGTCCAGCGGGAAATCTACGGCAACCGTGTGGCGGAAGTGGGGAAAATTTCTTCCGATGCCATGAAGCTTGAGGTCAATAAAGCCTTTAAGCGCCGCCAGTACCGGGAAAAGCGGAAGCAGGAGCGTATTGATTTGGCTCCAGCTATTGCTGCCCAGCCAAAGAGCAGGACAATCCGCTACGATAACATAAAATCCGCCATGGCAGAGGAAATCGTTCTGGCCCAGTGCCTGAGCGACGCTGCCATGATCGCGGAGACGGAAGGGCTGAAGCCAGAGGATTTTTCCTCGCCTTTGCTGGGCAGGGTCTTTGAGCAGCTGCAGCAGCAAAGCAGACAGGGGATGGTTCCCAGCGTGGCCGGCCTCACCGATTTTACGGGAGAGGAAATGGCCCATATCGCCGGGATTTTGCAGAGAAATCCGGGTCCAGTCTCCGAACAGGCCATGCGCGACAGCATTCAGGTCATACGGCAGATGCATGAATTCAAAACCGCCGATACGAAAGATACGCTGATGGAATTACAGCGGAAACTACAGGAGAGCAAAGGAATC
>Ga0129316_1000039_pt1 | contig 100608 bp, 99 predicted proteins | sample Cm1ome_2_FD_94429 | JGI IMG/M metagenome (GOLD analysis project Ga0129316, IMG submission 94429) | Eastern black-and-white colobus group fecal microbial communities from Wisconsin, USA - Cm1022B metagenome | ecosystem: Host-associated > Mammals > Digestive system > Large intestine > Fecal...
GAACAATATGTCTTACTGACCACGTCTGTCTATTAATAGTTCTATCTCCATCAGGCGCATCAGTTATTCTAGTATAACTAGTCATATTAACATAACATGCTTTTGCCGGCGACCAATCTGTTTGGACTCTATTAGTACGTATATTACATATTAAATAAGCATCTGCTCCTGTTTTTTCTTTTACAGCTTTTGCTCTGTCTGCTTCCGTCGGATAATCATTTAATAGTGATAAATAATCTTCATTTTGTACTACTATCATACTTTCCTGCGCATTATCAGGCGTTAAAAGAGCAAAATAAACATTTTTAGCACGCTTAGTCAAATAATCTTTCCACAAATCTTCAATATCGTTAACGCTTTTGTGTCCATTAATTGGAAATACCACTACTTTTCTTAATTTACCAATGCCAGCCGATTTATCATACCACACATGATTATGCGCAAAAGCACTTACGGTCAACATTAGTAAGGTCAATGTACATAAACAAATTCTCAACATAAACGTCCCTCCAATTTATGCAGCTTTAATAATTTTTTCTGCTAATTCATGCACAGCTTTGGCCAAAGCATTATGCACACATTCTTCAGTAACATTATCTTTACCAACCTTTAGCATATGTATTCCATATTGTCCCACAGCCTTTATACTTGTTGATTCTCCTTTTCCGGTAACAGTACATACCGTTTTTCCCGTAACAGTATCTACAACATTTGCACTTAAATCAGCACAAGCAGTTTGCGATTTACCATCATAGACTATGCCAGTTAAAGTGATAACTCCAGTTTCACTTGTTTTTATACTAAGATTGGTCAAACAACCATAAACTATGTATTCAGTATTAAAATGTTTTAAACAGCTTTTATCTTTACCCAGCGTCAATTGTAAAGCAATTTCATCAAGCCTTCCTTTTAATACTTCTCCAGAAAAATCATAAACATCAAATTTTCCGCTGTTCATTAATTCCTCTGCCAAATAATCATCTGCAATTCTAAAGGTATCAACTACTTCATTATTAAGATTGGTAAAAGTAACTCTGCTTGTAAACCCTATAACAGAAATAGTTGGTATTTCAGCAGCAGATGCCAGATTAAAAAATGTTGTTAAAAACAAAATTAAAGCAAGAATTCTTTTAATCAATTTCTTTCAACCTCTTCAATCCAGTTTCAATAACGTCTTTAGCCGCACGTTCAGCCTGAACTTCTAATAAAGTGTGCAAAAGCTGTTGTACAGTAAACGTTTTGCCATATTTGGCCAAGATAATATTAATAACCTGCGTTGTTTTATCGGTAAAGCTAGTCCCTTCAAAAACCATTCCCGTTTTGCTATTTACCAAATAATAATCCATATCTAATTTTAGCTTCATACCCTTTAAATCTTGAAAATTGATGCCAGTATAATGATTTTTTATAATTACATCTACTGCTTTTAAATTGACAAACAACATATAGTCTGCTCCATGAAGATTTCCTAAATATTTTAGTTTTTCTCTTAAATCATAGTTAAGACGATAAATAGATTTGTCGCGTTTAGATATTTCAGGCAAAGAATCATAGTAGTTCATTAACTGAACACAAGATGAATCTCTATCAAATTCTTTTCCGTTTACTATTGCATTCATATGAATTTGCTGAAAAAAATCATCTAATTTTAAAGTAGTGCCATCATCCAAAACTGGATCAATCATTAATTTATTTTCTACCCTAACCTTTTTAGAAGCATAAAATTTTTCTTGTAATAATTCTTCAAAAGTATAAAAAAATTCTTGTCTTAAAGACTTTTCCCCGTAACACCTTACTTCACAAAGTACAATAGACGGCAAGCTCATATCCTGCTCAAAAGCTGCATAAGATGTTTGTATTTTTGAAAAAGCCAAGAATATAGCAATTATACATACAAAAAATTTATACCTTTTCACAATAAATGCTTCCCCTTATAAACTTATTTTTTCTTTCTTTTTCCTCGTCCGTCCATTTTAGCAAGAAGGCCATTTTTTCCATTAACTACGTCGTCAACAGCCTTTGCCAATGCATTGTGTACTTGAATTTGGCTTATATCATGCGCTCCTATACGAATAAAATGCCCATTGCGCGGATGATATCGTCTACCTGCCCAATGTCCAATTTCTGTTCTAGTGCTTGTAGAAGAACCAATTCCTCTAGCAGCCAAAACTATTCTTCCTGTTTCTAATTCTATAATACGCGCTGTAATGTTAGCAGTTACTACGTACTGCTTATTCCCAATACCGCCAAATCCAAAATTATCATAAACAACACCTGTTTCTTTACTGCTTAAACCGGTAATACTTCCATAAACAAGATACTCCACACCTGTAAGCTGACCTATTTTGACAGCAGTAGAAGGATCTATTAAACCAGTAAGATTAAGATGATGTTCATTAAGAATACCTTGCAGCTGCTCACGTTCCATTATATTAAAACGCTCACTGTCTAACAGTTCTTCCAACATATAATCACTAACCATGCTGGCATCTTCAAAAGAAATATTATAAGATACAGCAGCTTTGTTGCTGAATTCTAACAAAGCAATATTAGGATAATCATTGAGTCCCGCAAAACAAGTTGAAGAAAGCAAACAACATGACGCAACCGCTGCTTTTTTCATAATTTTAGAAAACATCTCTGCGCTTCCTTTCCTTAAATATCCAATTTCATAATTTACGACACAATCAAAGTCATTCCACTATTACTAATCTTCTCTACATATATACCCAGCTTGCTCTTTTCTTTTAATGCACGAACAATAAAATGTGGTTTTTGATTAGTGTCTAACTCTAAAATAGCTTTATTCCCATTATGCTCACGAATATACACATTTTGTACTCCAAAAACACTACTTAATTCATTTGCCAACTCTTCTACCTTAGCATAATCATTAGTAGATACAATTACTTGCATACCCTGGGAAACAGTCGCAGACATTTTTTTAAATTTTTCTTCTAATTTTTCTGCGGCTTTAGTACCAGCATCTTTTAAAGCTTTATCTGAAGCTCTTTCACTGTTACCTTCTATTCCTTGTCCATCAACGCCAAATGTTCCGACAATATCGCCAGTATCAAATTTAATAATCTTAACATTAATAGCTGCTCTGCCACTAGTCAGCAATGTTTCAGTATAAGTATCATTTTTTCCCGGTATTCTAATATTATCCGCATCAGTTTTAGATTTTCCTAACACTAAATAATCAATTCCATAACTGCTTACATCACCTATTAGTCCTCTTTGACCATTATAAATACTGTTAAGTAATTCTGAATTTTGCAATTTAGAAACCATATTAGCATCAACTACATGAGAAAAGCCTAATTCTATTAACTTTTCATTCATGGCAGTTTCCGCAATCTCATCATTTTCGACTTGTCCATATTGTGTATTTTTTAATACCACTACCGCAATTCTAGGATCATTCAACATCATGATCATGCTCAGCCTATCCATCAACTGCGAATTAGGATTAGTGTCCACATCTATCTGCGCTGTCACACGGTAGCCTGCTGCATCTGTAGCTTCGCGTAATATTTTTATATTTTTCACAAAGCCTTGCGATTTAGCATAAATTTCATCCAACGCTACCACAGATTTATCTACTAAAGTCCTGGAATCAATAAATGTTCCAATAACATTTTCTACAGCGTTGCGCATTGCATCACGCACTGCGCTGTCTTTATCCATGCCAACGCCGTCAACAGTAGTAACCTGCGCCAAGGCTGTATTTCCTATTAACAATAAACCGCAGCATAACCCTAATAATTTTTTCATTTGTAAAACTCCTCACCAGTACTTATATATTAAATTTTTATGCACTATCTAAATTTAATACAAACTCATACAAGTTTATATCTTTAAAATTTTAAAATTAATAACCTTCTAATTCAATTTCAAAATAACCTTTTTCAAAAGTTGCGTCAAAATCAGCCTTAGCTAAAATAGCGTTTATTTTTTGATTTATAATTTGCAAACATTCTATCCCGTTTCCATAACCAAATACTTGTAATTTTTTCCCCAATCGTCCTGCTTCAGCCACAACTAAATACTTCTTACCATTCGATAATGTTAACTGATAACTTTTTCTTCTACCAAGTTGCCCAGCCCACGTTGTATAACCACAAAAAGTATATTTAGCATTATATCCAAGTTTAAGTGCTTCTTGTATTTCTGGTGTTAACATGCACATAACATCTTTATGTGCTTTTATTTCGAGATCAGAATATGTGCAAAGATTATACAAATCACTATCACCCTTGAAAGACTTCACAATAATTTCCTCTTCTATTTTATTTTGTTTGTTAAGCGAAACTAAAATAAAAGAAATAATAGAGTTATTATCTATTTGTTTTTCATTAAACATATCCTTATATTTTTTTATATCCGCACTACTAATTCTACTAGCACTCCTGCTCTTTTTTTCTTTTGTCAAAAAAGCCCAAACTCTGCCATCACCATCTTCAACAAATCTATTATTTTCGTCTTTTATGCACGAAACAGGAACAATAAAATCAATATTTACTTTAGTATCTTTATATACTTTGTCTTTAGTAAAAGCAAAAGTTACAGATGTTATAGTAATAATTGCTATAAAAAAGAAAATCATCGGTAATACTTTTTTCATAATATATCTCATCGTCCTTCCAAAACTTCAAAAAAAGCAGTAAATATTAGATTAGGAGTATCATCAAATACAGGTTTATTTTTTGACAGTTCCCATACTAGATGATTTTTATCATTACGAACTAAATATTGCCCTTTATCAAAAGGATCGTATTCTGGTGCTTTGAATCCATAAGGATTATTTTTTATCTCTTTAATTCCTTTAATATTTTCATCTGCCTTATGCCATTTTCTTTCGTAATTATTTTCATTAGTTATTTTACCATTTCTATCATAATATGTTTTGGCTGCTTCATAGATATAATTTTTATTAGTATCAAAACAATATGTAGTTAAATAATAAGTGTTTACGCTACCAGGAAGAACCTCTAACTCAAATGTTTTTTTGCTATCTTTCCATAAAAAATTCATAGTTTCTGGCATTAAAAGCGTATCAAAATATATCTTGTTTTCTTTTTTTACGATTGAATCAACATTTATAAAATAGCTCCAATAATTATTTTCACTTAAGCTAGCATAAGCAAACCGCCAATTTCCCTTAAAAAATTTAGGAAATTCTCTATCTTGGCTCAATTTATATACAGTTCCTAAATTAGGATTAACTACTATATTATTTCTACTTTGAACCCATACGTTTTGCGGCGCTTTCCATAATAACTTTTTATCAATTTTAGGTTGTTTTTTTAATTTTCCTTTTTCTTCTTCAGAAATTGGATATATGATTCTTAGCAAAAGCCAATCTTCTCCATTAATACTTCTCTTATCTCCGACTTCCGCCATTTTAATATTTATATATTTACCCTTACTATTTTCCACACTAGTGTTTCCAACTTCTTTAAACACTTCTATCGGTGATCTATCTGTTATTGATACATAAAGAGGTTCACTTCTATCTGTTCTTCTGTAATTTAATTCATCTTCCAATTCTTGAGATTTCAAAATATTACCAGTCATATTTTTATTGACTTTTTCTATAGCTGTAGGCAGATTAGGTTTCGGTATGGCTACCGTATCTTTATTTTTACTACATCCAGCAATGCACCCTATAAAAAAAATAGCTAACATAAACCCTAATAATTTTTTCATTTGTAAAACTCCTTACCGGCAAATTGTGAAATCAGCAATATATCAGTTTGCAAACTAAAATATATTTATTGTTGCTATTAGTATTGCTGCTTACAGTAATATCCATCTAACACGCAAAACAGTTTACCATTGTGTTGTTACAATGTATAATATTCCACTTTTTTCATTATACAACTTTTAAAAATTTACATCAAGTGCCAGTACAATTTTTTATGACTCATTTTTCACATCAAATATCATATAATTAAATATGTTGGAGGTAACGCTATGTATGAAGATTTTGTTGCTGCCAGAATAGCGCAGCTTCGGCAAGAAAAAAAGGTTTCGGCTCGTGAAATGAGTTTAGCTATTGGGCAAAACGTCAATTATATAAACCGCATTGAAAACAAGTTAAACCTGCCGTCGCTTCAGGGTTTATTTTATATTTGCGAATACTTTGGCATTACGCCACAAGAGTTTTTTAAAGGTACAGAAAAATCTTTGCCCTCAACGCTTTTGCTGCACAAAGCAATAGACGAATTATACAAGTTAGATGACTACAAACTTGCGCTTATTATTGAGGTAGCAAAAGCCATGCAAAATAAAAATAACCAACCAAGCTAGTTAATAAACTATACATTGGTTGGTTATTTTTTTGCAATTTACAGCAATTATAAGGTTATTTTATTCCACTAGTACCAGGCCATAAATTTTCAGTTCTTTCACCGGACCCGTGATAACCTCCATCTTAAAGCCGTTATCGTTAGCCAAGGCAAAAACGTCAATGCCGCAGGCTTCTAACGAGGGACGCGCTTTAGTAGGATTAACGCATTTTTTTAAATTACAGGTGTCGCACAAGCGGCAGCGACCGCCCTTCAACGCAAATGACCGATAATGATTCAGCAAAAATGCTTCGCGTTCTACACTCAATAAAAGCTCCAGCAAACCGTTGCTGATTGAAGCATCCAACTTAGCATAATCCTTCGGATCAGTGTTTTCAATATTCACCGTATACTCTACAATAATACCATATTTATATTCTGCCAAAAATTTTTGCGTCTGCTCGTAATCAGGCGTATATGGCGGACAGCACAATGTTGCACCGTAATTAGGGCAACCAAACTGACATTTCATACGCGTCCATGCACCTGTTTTAATTTTGGCTACCTCCGCTATTTTTGTGGCACTGGCGCCGGCCTCCATAGCCTTAGCCTGCAATTTTTCTAAATCTATCGCTAACTTTTTCTTCATTATCAAAAACCTCCCTGCAAATATTTTACATCATGTAACTGCGGTAAAATTTATCTCAACACTACCTTTATTATACCACACTACACCAAAACCAATGCAAAAGTTACAGGATTTTTACTGCTAAATCACCTTAAATGTGTTACAATAAATACCTAAGTAAAAATAATTATAACCATAATTTGTAGTTCCAATACAGCAGGAGGCAGCTATGCATCAATATTTATTTTATATCGGCGATTTTCCCATCCGCATGTACGGCTTGGTTCTGTGTACGGCAATCTTTTTAGCCACCGGTACCGCATATTTTTTGGCAAAGCAGGACGGACGCTGGCACGAGCATGTGCTGGACATTGGCATTTATGGCGGCTTTGCCGGCCTGATTGGCGGCAGGCTATGGGATGTTTTCTTTTTTGATTGGGATTATTACAGCGAGCATCTTTTAGAAATTCCTTTTGTCTGGCAGGGCGGTATGGCAGTGCAAGGAGGTATGTTAGCCGGTATTGCCGCAGGTATTGCCTACTGCAAGCTGCACGATATTGACTGGGTGACTTTTGGCGATATTGTTGCACCTTCGCTTTTGATTGGTCAAGCTATTGGCCGCATGGCAAATTTACTGAACGGCGACGCCTTCGGCACACCTACCGGCGGCAATTTTGGTCTGCTGTATCCAGAAGGAACCTTGGCCTACAAAACTTACGGCACGCAGCCCTTATGGCCGGCAGAGATTTGGGAAGGTCAGCTGGACGTAGTAATTTTTGCTTTACTGCTTTTATTCCGCACAACCAATCACGCCCGCGGGCAGGCGTTGTGTATGTATGGTATGCTTTACTCCGTTGTACGTTTCTTTTTAGAAATGCTGCGCGGCGATTACGCCGAGCCTTGGCTTTGGGGCTTAAAATCTGCGCAAGCCACCAGTCTTGGCTTTTTTATCATTTGCTTGGGTTTATTTATTTACTGCGGCTGGCTGCAAAAAAAATCGTCTGCCCTTCACAAAACTGGCATTTCCGAAAAAAAGCAGCTTAAAAGCAAAAAATAGCCACAAAAATTTGCAAAAAAGCATTGACAAATCAAAGCAATTTAGCTATAATATCACTGTTGCTTGAATAAAGCACCATGTGGCCTCATAGCTCAGCTGGATAGAGCGTTTGACTACGAATCAAAAGGTCGCAGGTTCGAGTCCTGCTGAGGTCACCAGTTGGTAAAACTACTCCAGAACACTGTTCTGGAGTTTTTTATTTCTACATGCGTACATCGAGCAAAAACACCATATTGAAACCATACTCCAGAACGCCGTTTTGGAGTTTTTTATTTTTCTATGCCTGAACACACAAAAATGGCAGGCACCGTACGGCGCCTGCCATTTTTGTTTATGCTGTTAGAAAACTTATTTTAATTCCGGGCTAAGCAAACCATATTTGCCGTCCTTACGACGATAAACTACATTGGTGCTGCCCAAATCGGGATCGAAGAATACAAAGAAATCATGGTTCAGCAAATTCATTTGCAAAATGGCTTCTTCCGGAGTCATTGGGTGCATAACAAAATGCTTATTTCTAATGATTTCAAATTCTTCTTCAGGAGCTTCATCAGGTACCGGTGCTGCCGGTTCCACAAAGTTGGCATATTTTCTCTTCATCAGACGAGTTTTATATTTATGGATTTGACGTTCAATCTTTTCCACAACCAAATCAATGGAAGAATACATATCATTGGTGGATTCCTGTGCTCTTAGCAAAATACCGCTGGCGGGCACGGTAATCTCCACAATATGATTACCTTTCTCAACCTTCAGCACTGCAGAAATGTCGCCAACAGTTTTAAACTGTTTAACAACCTTGGTAATTTTTTTCTCCACATACTCTTTCAAAGCCGGAGTTACATTGATGTTTCTGCCTTTTACGTTTACGCTCATAATTCATGCCTCCTTAGGTATGTCATGGTTGACGAACTGCCCTCCATGCTACCTTTTTCTACAAGGGTTCAGGCTTTATCCCTTTGCGTATATAATTCGCTATAAGTATCTAAACTCCTGCTGCATTTATCATTTTTGCGTGAACTTTTAGTGAAAACTTATAAAACTGTTACACTTTGACGTAACTAGGAAAAACACTTACCTCATTGCCGGCAGCTTAACATTAAAGAATTTTGGATAAGAAGCTTTTGCAGCGCTCTGTTTTGGGATTACCAAAAAGTTCTTCCGGCGTACCTTCTTCTTGAATAACGCCGCTGTCCACAAATACTACTCTGTCGCCAACCTCACGGGCAAAACCCATTTCGTGAGTTACAACAGCCATAGTCATCCCCTCATTGGCCAGTTCCTTCATAACATCCAAAACCTCGTTAACCATCTCCGGGTCTAAGGCGCTGGTAGGCTCGTCAAACAACAAAGCCTTAGGCTTCATGCACAAGGCTCTGGCAATAGCTACACGCTGCTGTTGGCCACCGCTCAGCTGGTCGGGATAGCTGCGTGCTTTATCAAAGAGACCAACTTTAGTAAGATATTTAGTAGCAGTTTCTTCTGCTTCCTGCTTACTTACACCACGTACCTTCATAGGCGCAAGCATCAAATTTTCCATAACATTCATATGCGGAAAAAGATTGAAGCGTTGGAATACCATACCAACCTCTTTGCGAATTTCATTGATATTTGCTTCGCCACTTAAAGGGATGCCGTCAATAACAATACTGCCGCCGGTCGGCTCCTCTAAATAGTTTATGCAGCGCAAAAGCGTGCTTTTACCGCTGCCGCTGGGGCCGATAATAACAACAACCTCTTTTTCCTTAATGGTCAGATTTACGCCATTCAAAACATTTAGATCGCCAAAGCTTTTTTTCAGGTCGGTAATCTTAATCATTTCATTGCTCATTTTGTTTCAAACCTCCGCTCCAAATAACCTGTGAATCTGGCTACAGCAAAGGTCATAACTAAATAAACAATTGCTACTGCCATCCAAATTTCAAAAGAAGCATAGGTACGGGCAATAATCAACTGACCGCGGCGGGTCAGCTCTTCAAAGCCGATAACCGATACCAAGGAGGAATCCTTCAGCATAGCGATAAACTCATTACCTAAAGGAGGAATAATACGCTTAAAAGCCTGCGGCATAATGATATAACGCATAGTCTGCGCCCAGCTCATGCCCAAGCTGCGTCCTGCTTCCATCTGGCCTTTGTCAATGGATTGAATGCCTGCGCGGAAGATTTCTGCAATATATGCGCCGCTGTTAATGGAGCAGGCAGAAATAGCTGCCAAAAAGGGATCTACACGACTGCCGATAATACCCGGTAAGGCAAAATAAACAAGAAATATCTGCACCAAAAGCGGTGTACCACGTATAAAATCAACGTATACGTTGGCAAGATAGCGTAAAGGCTTAATGGTGCACAGGCGGGCAATTCCCACCAGGCAGCCTATAATCAAGCCCATAAATACGCTCATGGCAGTAATCTCTACCGTAATGCCGGCGCCTGCCAACAATAACGGAAAAGATTTTACCATTAAATCAAAATTAAGTTCCATAACTACTCCCAATCCCTTCTAATTTACGGGTTATCTAACAGCTTAAAAATCACAAACAAGTTTGAGAGTTAAATTATTTAGCTTCGCCAAACCATTTTTTATAAATTTTGTCGAACTCGCCGTTCTTTTTCAGTTCAGCCATAGCTTTGTTAATATCCTCTACCAGTTTGCTGCCTTTTTTAGCTGCAATACCGTATTGTTCGGCTTCCATTTTTTCGCCTACGGTCATAGCAAATTGGCTGCCGCCTTTTGCCAAATAGTATTCCATAACCGGCAGATCGCCGATAACAGCGTCAACGCCGCCATTTTTCAGTTCCAAAGCAGCTTCGTCCTGAGTGTTAAAGGTAGTAACCTTAGCGCCTTCAACACTTCTGGATTTCATTTCGCCGGTGGTGCCGATTTGAGCAGCAATACGTTTGCCTTTCAAATCATCAATGGATTTCACAGCAGTATTATCTTTTTTCACCATAATGATAAGTCCGGAAGTGTAGTACGGGTCAGAGAAGCTGACAGCCTTTTTACGTTCTTCGGTAATGGTCATGCCGGCAATGGCTACATCAATGTTGCCTGCATTCAAGGCAGGAATTAAAGCGTCAAAGCCCATACCGGAAATTTCTACTTTGGCACCCATTTGCTTGCCGATAGCTTGAACCAGCTCAATATCAAAGCCGGTCAGCTCTTTGGAGCCTTCTTTAGGAAATTCAAAAGGCGCAAAAGCAGGCTCGGTACCTACGCGCAAAACCTTTGCAGGTTCAGCCTTTTTCTCCTCTTTAGAACCGCCGCAGCCTGTCAGCATCATGCTGCAAGCCATAATTGCCATCATTAAAAATACTAATACTTTTTTCATTTTGAGTCCCCCTCATCTTATTTAATTTTATAATTCAAACGTTAAATAACGTCCGAAAACATAAACGGAGCACCTGCGATTCTACACCACATAGTGCTCCGCCCAAGAACCGACTTTATTATTTCTTTACTTCACCAAACCAGGTTTTGTAAATCTTGTCATATTCGCCGTTCTTTTTCAACTCGGCCAAAGCTTTGTTAACGTCGCCAGCCAGCTTGTCGTTGCCTTTTTTTACAGCCAGGCCATACTGTTCGGCTTCCATAACTTCGCCTACGGTCATAGCGGTTGCATTACCACCCTGTGCCAAATAATAGCCTACAACAGGACTATCGTTGATAACAGCGTCAACGCCCTTGTTTTTCAGCTCCATAGCAGCTTCGGTATTGGTGTTAAAAGCAGTAACTTTAGCATCTTTAATGCTTCTTGCTTTTTTTTCACCCGTGGTACCGATTTGTACGGCAATGCGTTTGCCTTCCAAATCTTTAACGCTCTTAATTTCTTTGTTGTCTTTGTTAACCATAATGATCAAACCGGAAGTATAATAAGCTTCAGAGAAGGTTACGGCCTTTTGTCGCTCTTCAGTAATAGACATACCGGCAGCAACCATATCAATATTATTAGCATTCAAAGCAGGAATCAAAGCGTCAAAACCCATGTTAACGATTTCAACCTTAACGCCCATTTGTTTGCCAACAGCACGTGCCAAATCCATATCAAAGCCATCATAATCCTTGCTGCCTTCCTTTTGGAATTCAAAAGGTGCAAAGGTAGGCTCGGTACCTACGCGCAATACTTTAGCAGGCTCTGCCTTTTTTTCATCTTTAGCGCCGCCGCAGCCAGCAGCCAGCATTGCAACAGCAGCGATAACTGCCATCAGCAAAATCAATAATTTCTTCATTTAAATATTACCCCTTTCCTCACTGTGCCACTAAAATATGATATGCACATTATATACCGATTTTCTCCACATGTAAAGTATTTTTATAAATTTTTCAGTATAAAAATAAATACAACTCAGCTGACCTGGTTTTCGCCCCCACACTCGCCTGCTGGAGGGTTCGCTCCTAAGCATCTGCTCCCCACTACTACCCCTCTCGCCTTAATTTTTATGCGGCAGGACTTACTTCTATACTGCACCGTGCTCGCAGCCTATTTTGGCTGTTTACGTGGATCGTTTCGCCTGCAACTGGCATCGACTTGCAACCACAGACCTGAGTTGTACAACTAATTATACGCGCTATGACTTTTTTTTGCAATACTAAAAATACCGGCAGTCTGCATAAACTCAAACTGTCGGTATTTAAAAAATTTCTGTTTTGTTTAATGAAGAATTTTGATGTTCTTATTCAAAGCGGCCGCGCATTTTTAAATCGCCATGCAGCAATGCAGTCTGTCCTTTTGCAAAAAGGCTGTCAATATCTAAATTGCCATCCAAAACCAATAAATCGGCGTCAGCGCTAGGCTGAATGCAGCCCTTTACGCCATCCTTGCCCAAAACATAAGCGGAATTACTGGTCAAAAGCAGAATTGCCTTTTCCAAAGCCATACCGCGCTGTACAAGTCCCTTGATTGTTTTATGCAGGCTATCGGGAGTTGCATAGGTCAGGCCAATGCAGTTACCCTTATCATCAAAGCGCGGCATACTGCCCATACTATCGCTGGACAAAGTAACATGCTCCAAAGTTACTCCCAGCCTTTGCAGCAGCTCGTACAAAGAATCGGCGTTTTCTTCAATAGACTGCGGGACAGAGCCAGCCGTACAGTCAATGTAACCGCCTCGGCGAACATGTTCCGTAGCGTCGTCAATCAGTTCAGGACAGCGCAGAATATGCGTAGGCAAAAATGTCTTTGCCGGAATATCACTGTCCTCCAGCGCTTTAAGCAGTGGCTTCAACCCTCCCTTACCACTGCCCATGTGCATAACAACAATACCGGCAGTACCGCTGATCATACCGCCACGGCGGGCAGCAGTACCTAAGGCAATCAAATCTTCAGCCTGAGGGTTAGAACTGCGATGATCGGAAACAGCAGTTTTTACACCAACCATAGGCGTCAGCATATAAATATCCTTTTCCACACGGTTCGATAGAATTAAGCTCCAAATATTCGCTTTCGCTGTGTCCGCCTGCGCCAACAGGACCAATGCCGTCAACTGTGGTAGCACCTGCGCCGGAAGTATAATTGCCGTCGCTGGCTCCGCCCGCATTAACCCATTCAGTAGAAGCGCCATATTCCTTGCTGGCAGCATCAATAACCGCCACCAAGGCAGCAGTATCAGGAGTAGCAGCCATAGGCGCCTGCTTACCCTTGTGATGATATTTACAGCAATTTCGGCAGCTTCCGCATGCTTGCTAAGTTTAGCTAAAGCTGCTTCAACAAAAGGAATCTGAGCCTTATCTGCAATACGCACATCAAGGTCAAGCTGCGCATAAGCAGCTACGCTGTTATATACGGTGCCGCCACTACAAACACCGGCATTAACGGTCAAGCCTGTTTCATAATTGGTTAAAGCCGCTAACTGCAAAATCCAATAAGCCATTTCATTAATAGCGCTGCGGCCATCTTTATGGTTATTGCCCGCGTGAGCAGCTTTGCCATTAAAATCAACAATATAATGTAAAAGACCTTTACGCGTCAAAACTCTTGCGCCGCTGGCACGTGCAGATTCCAAAACCAGGCAGTATTTGGTATGCGAGCCAATTTTTTCCAACCAAGCACGAGTGTTGTTGCTGCCGCGTTCCTCTTCAGAATTAAATGCTAAGCAAACCTTTAAATCTTTTAGAGAATCGTTAGCTTCCATAGCCTTCAACACATGGGTAGCTTGCAGGCAGCCGCATTTCATGTCGCTTACGCCGGGACCGTAAGCACGATCGCCTTGTACAGAAAAGGGACGTTCCTTTACAGTACCGTCAGGAAAAACCGTATCCATGTGGCAGCACAGAATAACGTCATAATTTTCTTCAGCTGGCAATAAAGATAGAATAAACACCAAAACACAACATTAGCTTGCGTACATTTTTGTGCAGGTTTTGCTTTAATATTTGACAAAAAAGTGTTATACTTAATATGCTACATTGTTCGGATTAAGTTAGTTTACATTTTAAAGGAAAGCTGCTATGATTGCCATACCTCAATGCTTGGATTTTTCAGATATCCACCTTACAAGGGAAATTTGTAAGTTCTATTTAAAAATGCTCGAAATTAAAAACAGAGATATTTACCTTCACAGCCAGCAGGTAGCTAACTACGCTGCCAGCACCGCAGCGAAGCTTGGTTTACCTGCCTCGGAGGTATCGCAAATCAAAACGGGAGCACTGCTCCATGATATTGGTCAGCTTTCCGTCCCAAATTTAATTTTGGCTAAACTGCCGTTTCTCTCTACCAGGGAAATGTCCATTTATAAACGGCATTGTATTGCCGGAGCCAGTATGCTGGAAAACATTCCGGAATTCACATACATTATAGACATTATTCGCTGTCATCACGAGAAATGGAACGGTACAGGCTACCCTAAACGCTTAAAAGGACAGAATATTCCTATTGGTGCCCGTATCGTAGCCGTGGCTAATTACTATGACCGCAATATCAATCCCTGCATTACTCATTGGCAGAAAACTCATGCCGATGCTATTGTAGAACTACAAAATAAAGCCGGCCTTGATTTTGATCCGGCCATAGTTAAAGCTTTCATCGAATCGGTAATTCCTCAACAAACAAAAAAATAGATATTTAAAGGCGCCGCTTAACATAAAAATTAAGCAGCGCTTTTTGTTTGCTATTTTTTAGTTTTAATGAGTACCTTGCACGATTTTGTTACCGCTGGCCGCCAGTTCGTCAGCAATCGCTTTGATGGTGGGACAAAGATGCTTTTCACCGGACGCATCCTTCTTGCTGGTGCAGTTGCTTAAATGCAGCACGTCAAGCTGTAATTCCTTCATGCGGTTAATTTTCTTCGTAATTCCCTCTTGATTTTCCAGCATGGAGCCTTCGCAGCCATTGCAGGTCCACATAGCCATAAGGCGCAGCTCCTCGTCACCATATTGAGCGAAGCTTTTTTCTTTATAATACATTACCCGCAGACAGCCTGCTCCCGCGCAGGACGCAGAGGTTTTTAAGCAGCGTAAAATAGCAATTTTCTTCATAATTTACAGCCTCCAAAAGCTCATTCTTTAAGTCGCAAATAAATCTGCAAACTATTAACTCAGCCTTACCGCATCATTATTCAGCATGGGCAGCTGCTGTCCTTTTTTGCCTAAGCGGTACAAGCGCAGACGTTCAATATCTGCCATAGCCACAGGCAAATTCAGCTGATACTGCTCGTTTAAAGCGTTGAGCAAATCCACAGCCTTCATACTGCCGGTAGGAGTAATTTTACAGTCAAAAGTAAAAATTGTTTTTTCTTCATTCTGAACACATTCCAAATGCGGAATATAAAACTTAACGTCAATCTCTTTATAGCCAATTTTAGTTTTGGGCGCCGCCTTTTTAAACAGCAGCTCTTGACAGGCATTGAATTGGGCAACGGCATCGCTGACGTTTTCACTAAAGGGCAGAGTAACACGATAGCCGGCTCCGGCAGCCTGGCTCATCAACGCTGCATGATGCGTATCTACCGCATCAGCAGCCAATACGCGAATACCTCGCGGCAGCGCTGCATCCAAAGCTCTCGCTGCATTTTCTACTTCCATTGGTTCAGCCAGCTCAATCTCAACAAACTCGGTGTAGCTTACTACGCCTACACCCAAAGCAGAAGCTAAGCTGAATTTTAAATGAGGATTAAAGCCTTCACTGTAAGCTGCCGGCAGCTTAGCGCGACGGATAGCACGGCCAATAGTGCGCACATATTCTAAATGAGAGATAAAGCGAATTTCCGGATCCTTAGTAATTTGCATACGCAGCTTCATTATTGCTCTACCTCCCCTTTGTAATCTATTATGCTGACGCCCAGCTTTTGGCACACGCCGCAGCCGGTACAATTGGAACGACGGCAGTCGTGGGTAAGCTGTTGTGCGTAAGCCTTTTGCCATTCGTTCCACAAAAAGCGGCGGGATACGCCCGGAGAAATGTGCTCCCAGGGAAAGGCCTCGTTTTCGCCTCTTTGTCGAGCGGCATAAAAATCCTTGTCCAAACCTGCCTCTGCAAAGGCTTCCAGCCAACGGTCATAAGAAAAGCAATCGCTCCAGCCGTCAAAACGCGCGCCCTTTTGCCAAGCCAGCAGCAACGCTTTGCCCAAACGGCGGTCACCGCGGGCAAAAACAGCTTCAATAATACCGGTCTTGCTGTCGTGATAATTTAAGGTAACGTTTTTAATTGTTTTAATTTCGTCCTTGAGCAAAAACTGCTTGCGGCGTATATTTTCTAAATCATCCTGCGCAAACCATTGAAAGGCGGTATAAGGCTTAGGCACAAAGAAGGAAGCGCTGACCGTAACTTTGCAGCCTTTTTTGCCGGTAACCTGATAATATTTATACTGTACCTTACGCGCCAAATCAGCAATCGCCAGTACGTCGTCATCATTTTCAAAGGGCAGACCAATCATAAAATACAGCTTAACACTGTTCCATCCCGAAGCAAATGCCGCGCCTACGGCGTTCATCAAATCTTCTTCCGTAACACCCTTGTTAATTACGTCACGCATTTTTTGACTGCCCGCTTCGGGAGCAAAAGTTAAACCACTTTTGCGCACGGCCTGAATCTCTTTGGCAATCGCTACGCAAAAGCTGTCAATACGCAGCGAGGGCAGAGAAACGCTCACACGATCGTCCTTAAATTCGTCAATCATATCATGCACCATAGGCGCTAAGCAGGAATAATCTGCGCTGGATAAAGATACAAGGCTAATTTCATTATAACCGGTATTATCCACCAGCTTACGCGCTAACCTCTTCAACACCTCCGGCTTGCGCTCGCGCACCGGACGATACACCATGCCCGCATGGCAAAAACGACAGCCGCGGCTGCAACCACGGAATACCTCCAGCATAATGCGGTCGTGAACAATTTCACCAAAGGGTACAATCGGAGCAGTCGGAAAATCTATACTGTTCATATCCTTAACTACTCTTTTGTAGACAACAGCAGGTGCATTTTCTTCCACAGGAACAATCTCTTTAAAGGTCAAATTTTCATTATAAACAGGCTTGTAAAAGGACGGTACATAAATACCGCTGATTTTTACTGCTTTATGTAAAAATCCCTGACGACCACCCGGCTTACCTGCACGTTTCCAAGCTTTATAGGCTTCCATTACTTCCAGCATAACCTCTTCGCCTTCGCCGATAACGGCAAAATCAAAAAAATCAGCCAAAGGCTCCGGATTATAAACGCAGGGTCCGCCAACAATTACCAGCGGATCTGCTTCCGTGCGTTCTGCCGCCAGCACAGGAATACCGCCTAAATCAAGCATATTCAAAATATTAGTATAACTAAGCTCATATTGCAAAGTAAAGCCAACGATATCACAATTCTTAAGGCTCTTTTTATTTTCCAGCGTGCGCAGAGGAATGTTACGCTCGCGCATTTTTGCTTCCATATCTATCCACGGAGCATACACGCGCTCGGCCTGCACTCCCTGCTGCCGGTTAAGCAGATGATACAAAATTTTGAAGCCTAAATAGCTCATGCCCACTTCGTAAACATCGGGAAAAGCAAGCGCAATGGTAGCTTCCACCTGGTCCGCAGGCTTAATCACACTGCCAAACTCACCGCCGGTATAACGCGCAGGCTTCTGCACGCTGCTTAATATATCAATGGTTAATTCCTTTTCCATAAATCCTCCTTAGAATTGCAGATTTTGCTTGCGCACTTTAACATTCAGTAAAATTGCCACCAGCATAAGATTGGTAGTCAGCGAGCTTACCCCGTAGCTTAAAAACGGCAGCGGTACGCCTGTAACCGGCATAATACCGGCAGTCATGCCAATATTTACCATCACATGGAACATAAACATACTGGTCACACCTACTGCCAATAAAGTCCCAAAATTATCATCGGCATCCAGCGCAATAGCGATACCGCGCCAAATAATTATTAAATACAATAAAATTATCACCGCTGCACCCAAAAAGCCAAACTCCTCACCGGCTACGGCAAAAATAAAGTCCGTATGGTTTTCCGGCAGAAAATTCAACTGGCTTTGAGTGCCGGCCAGCCAGCCTTTACCTGTCAAGCCGCCGCTGCCGATAGCGATTTTGGACTGAATAACATGATAGCCGCTGCCAAAAGGATCCAGTTCCGGATTTAAAAATACACGGATACGGTTTTTTTGATAATCCTTCAAAATCAGCCAAAAGGCCGGCAAAAATGCCACAAAAGCTACGCCTAAACGAAAGAACCATTTGTATTTAAAACCGCTGACAAAAATCATGCCGGTCAAAATAGCAATAAAAGTAAGCGAGGTGCCTAAGTCCGGCTGACGCATTACTAAAAACCACGGCACAAAAATATACGCAAATACCGGCAGATAATCCTTAAAATCTTCCAACCATTCAATACGCTTATCCATAAAGGTTGCCAGACAAATGATTAAAAACACCTTGGAAAATTCACTTGGTTGAAAAGACAAAGAGCCAATCTGAATCCAGCGTTGCGCGCCTAATTGGCTGTGGCCTACTAGCATAACGGCAATTAACAGAATAATGTTAAAAATATAAAGCTTTGTAGCATAATTTTTCAGCATGCGATAATCAAAAGCCAGGGAAACAGTCACCATAAGAATGCCAAAAGCCATAAAAACACTTTGGCGCTGCACATGCCAGGATTTCCCCGTGCTCACCACAAAGGAATGAGTAGCGCTGTCAATAAGTCCCAAGCCGCAGCCCATAAGCATCAGCACAGCAAAAATCAGCCACCAATCTAAATTTTTCAGGATACGTTTAATATCCACAATGCTGCTCCTTCCTTATTGCTCCGGCTGCGCAGACTGCTGCTCCGGTTCGTCTTCCGGCATCCAGCCACGCTCCTTAAAAAATTCTTCAAACGCTTTATAAACAATCGGACCTGCTGCCGTAGAACCAAATCCGCCCTGCTCCACTATGCAGACAACTACCAGCTCAGGGGCATCAACCGGTCCGTATGCAACAAACAAACCATGGTCGCGTCCGTGCGAGTTTTCCGCCGTACCGGTTTTACCGGCAATGGGCTTGGACAACTGGCTGAAATAAGAAGCGGTACCGCCCTCCTGCGTCGTAGCGCTCATACCCTGACGCATATAGTCAATGGTCTGCTGGGAGACATCAATGTGCTGGCCTGCTTCCCGTTTAGGTTTTTCAAACAGTGTTCCGTCGGCATTCAAAATGCTGTCTACTAAATACGGCTGATATTTAATGCCGCCGTTAGCAACAACGCTGAGCATTACCGAAAGCTGCATAGGCGTAGTCAGGTTAAAGCCCTGCCCAATAGCAGCGTTAAAAGTATCGCCTAAACGCCAATCCTCGTTCCAAATTTCGCGTTTTACCTGCTTAGAGGCAACTAAACCGTTGCTTTCTCCCTCTAAGTCAATGCCGGTTTTTTGGCCAAAACCGTAAATACGCGCATATTTAGCGATATTATCAATACCGACACGATAACCCAGCTCGTAAAAATATACGTTATCACTCATGGCCAAGCCGGAAATAAAAGTCAGCCAGCCCAAAACCTCTCCGCCTGCGTTACCCATAGTAGGTACCAACGGATGAAAGCCGCCGTCAAAAATAGGTTCATCTATGCGCACCTTGTTCAACTCAAAAGCTGCGCTGCCGGTAACAATTTTAAAGGTAGAACCCGGCGGATATTCACCGCTGATAACTTTATTGTTCAACGGATAGCTGTCATCATTATTGATTTTATTCCAATCTTTAGAAGAAATACCATGCACAAACAGATTCGGGTCGTAATCCGGACGGCTGACCATAGCGCGCACCGCACCGTTACGCGGGTCAACAGCCACCACGGCAGCCGCACGGGCTTTAGGAGCAATACCGCTGCTGCGCAGATAAGCCAAATGCTTATCCGTAAAATCTTCTAAAGCTTTTTGCAGACGATAATCAATAGTCAACTGTAAATTTTTGCCTGGCGTAGGCTTAACTGCATCATAATGCTTGACCACATTACCGCCTACGTCTACTTCCTCCATAAACGCGCCGTCCTCGCCTCGCAGCACTTTATCATAGCTTTTTTCTAAGCCCGCCTTGCCGACGATGCTTCCCTGGGTAATACCTTTAAATAAACCATTTTCTATTTCATAAGCGCTTACTTCGCCTACATAACCCAACGCATGTACTGCCAATTCATGGTAAGGATAATTGCGAATGGGCTGTACCTGAAGCATCAGCTCCGGTATATAGCGCCGCTGTTCCTCAACACGCGTCACCATATTAGGCGTCAAATCACTTTTCAACAAAACCGGCTCGTAATAATCGGCGTTATCCTTAATTTTTTTTTGAATTTCTTCTAAAGGAATCTGTAAAAGCCGACTAATAGCCTGCAAGGTTTCCGACTTATACTCCGACTGTTTTTGCAGCAGCACAGCATATCCCGGCAAATTATTGACCAATTCCTTGCCGTCCTTATCATAAATAAGACCTCTAGGCGCAATAATTTTAGATTGGCGCAGACGGTTTCCGTCCGATTGCTTAGTATAATAATCACCGCGCCACAACTGCAAGTAAACAAGGCGTCCCAATAAAATTGCAAAAAGCAGAAGGCAGATGCCCAGCATAACGTGCAGACGCAGATCTCTGTCTGTTTGTTTTTGATTCATAACGGACACTCTGCCCCCTTTCATTTTAATAGGAAATATCTTCCTCTTTTATCCATTGATAAACTCTTTTGACCAAAAGCACTACCGGCACCACCAATAATGCGTTACCAATAATAAAGCCTAAACTATTCAAGCAATAGTCAAAAAAAATATTCCAGCGTCCGCCGCTACGCAGCAGTTCCAGCCACCAATAGCAAAATCTAAGCGCCGTACTGCACACAGAAATTGCCAAAATATGAAATGCGGCATTGTCCTTAACAACCTTTTCTTTCATCAAGCCTACCGCATAACCTAAAGCCATCCGGCTTAGCATATGATAGCCAAACACGCCCACTGTCATGGCATCCTGTAAAAAGCCAATACCCAACCCGGCAGCAGCTCCCTGCTTTTCTCCCAACAGCATAGCAAAGACATACAGCGCCAACAGCGGTAAATCAAAGGCCAGCCAACCGGTGTAGAAAGCAGAAGCCGCACCTTGTAAAAGCATTAAAAGCAGAAACAGGACGGGCCAAATCAGTCTCCTCATTTTGCCTGTCCTCCCTGCTTATCAAATTCAATTTTGGGTGCCGGTGTAAAATCGGTAATTACCAGCACATGCTCTACGTCAGCAATATCTGCCGTCGCACTTACATCCGCTTCCTGTAAAAGGCCTACGCTGTCCATACGGGTTTTAGTTACGGTACCAATCAAAATATCCTCCGGATGACTGCCGCTATAACCGCTGGTAACAACAACGTCACCCTCGCGCAGACTTGCTTTACGGAACACATGCTCCAAAATCAGCATACCATTCGCAGCAGTTCTGCCGCTGATAACGCCCACAGCACGGGAATCATGACGCAGCACCCGCGCGCCAATTTTAAAGCGCGGGGAACTAAGCAGCAATACGCGCGCATAAGAGCTATAAACCTCATCTACAACACCGACTAAGCCGCCGTTGACCACAGCCATTTCCCGGCGCAGCCCCTTATCGCTGCCTGCATCAATATACATAAAATCACGCAAATCGCCATAGCTGCGGGAAATTACCTTAGCAGCCAGCAGCTTTTGACTTTTATGCTGTTCCTTATATTCCAAAAGCTCGCGCAGCTGCTTGTTTTCCGCATAAATAGACGCCATTTGAATATTGGCATTGCGCAGTTCAATATTATTCTGTTTTAATTGTGCGTTCTCGCTTTGCATTACAGTCAAAGCCTTCCAATAGCCGCGCAGACTATTACCGGTATTTCCCAAGCTGTTGAGACCGCTTTCCACAGGCAGCACCACTGCTGCTACTGCCGCATTTACTAAAGGAAAACGGCTGCCGCCTGCAATAGCCATAGCCAGCATTCCCAAAAGCACAAAGACAAAGAGAACGCCCAGCATTACCTTCTTACTCATGCTGTTTACCTATTATTTAGACGTCATAAAGCCTTTACGATAAATATCAATATTTTCCACAGCAATACCTGTACCCAAAGCTACGCAATTAAGCGCTTCGTCGGATACAAACACCGGCATACCGGTTTCCTGAGAAATTAAACGGTCAAGATTACGCAGCATGGAACTGCCGCCGGTCATAACAATACCGCGGTCCATAATATCTGCGCTCAACTCTGGCGGAGTGCGCTCCAAGGTATTGCGAACTGCATCTACAATCATGCTTACGGGCTCGTCTACAGCTTCGCAGACATGGTTAGCATTTACTTCAATACTCTTAGGCAGACCGCTTAGCAAGTCGCGTCCGCGCACTTCCATAACTGCGGGATTATCAACCTTCATAGCAGTACCGATTTCAATTTTAATATTCTCTGCAGTACGTTCGCCAATAAACATATTAAAGGTTTTGCGTACATAACGTACAATAGCGCTGTCAATAGCATCACCGCCGCAGCGTACGCTTTTAGCGACAACGATGCCGCCTAAAGAAATTACCGCCACCTCACAAGTACCGCCGCCAATATCTACAACCATGCTGCCGGTAGCTTCCTGCACAGGAAGACCGGCACCAATAGCCGCAGCCATAGGCTCCTCAATTAAGTAAGCCTCACGCGCACCGGCTTCAATAGTAGCGTCAATAACAGCACGCTTTTCTACCTCCGTAACGCCGGAAGGCACACCTACCAAAATACGCGGACGCACAAAGGTGCGGTTATTCATAGCCTGCTTAATAAAATATTTCAGCATGGACTGAGTAATTTCGTAATCGGCAATAACGCCGTCTTTCATAGGACGAATAGCTATAATATTGCCGGGAGTGCGGCCAATCATACGTTTAGCTTCCGCGCCGATAGCCAAAACCTCATTGGTATCTCTTTCCACAGCCACAACTGAAGGCTCGCGGATAATAATTCCCTTATCCTTGCAATGCACCAAAGTGTTGGCTGTGCCAAGATCTATACCCATATCATCGGACATATTGTTAAAAATACTTATATTCGGGAATGTAAATCTCATCTCCACCTGTCCTCCTAAATCTCTAAAGCTTCATCCTCTTGAAAGCTGTAATATGTACCGTCGCCGATTATCAAATGATCCAGCACAGGAATCCCCAAGGTTTTGCCCGCTTCTATTAAGACTTGCGTCAAATTGCAGTCATCCTCACTGGGATAAGGATCGCCGGACGGATGATTGTGCGCCACTACAATGGATGCTGCATGCTGCAAAATCGCCGGCCGAAAAACCTCCCGCGGATGTACTAAAGAATCTGTCAGCGTTCCTTCGCTGACCAGCTCCGTACCTATTACCTTATTTTTACTGTTTAATAAAATCACTATAAACTGCTCCCTTTTGGCATAACGCAGACGCGGCATCAAAAAAGCTGCTCCCTGCTGCGGTGAACCAAAATGGAATTTATCTAAAGGGCGGGCAGACGCCAAACGCCTGCCAATCTCTAAAGCCGCCAGCACTGTGGCCGCCTTAGCCTGTCCTAAACCCTTTATTTGCATAAGCTCTTGTAAACTGCTGATACCTGCCAGTCTTTTATACAAACCGCCGTCAGCAGTCATTTCTCTACCTATGGTCAGCGCCGACTTAGACGCTGTTCCCGTGCGTAACAAGATTGCCAGCAATTCTGCATCTGTCAACGCTCCGGCACCGCGCAAAAACATTTTTTCCCGCGGTCTTTCCTCCATGGGCAAATTTTTAATGGTTTCTTGGATACGCTCTTGATGTAAATTTTGCTTGATACTGCTAAAATTATTCCTATCGCCTAAGCAACAGCCACTGCCTTCGCAGCTTTTCATTCAGTCATTTTTACTCCTAATTCTATCAACATAGAATAAAGCATCGTTAAAGGGAGACCAACTACATTATTATAGCAGCCTTCGATTTTTTCCACTAATAAAGCGCCTTTGCCTTGAATACCGTAAGCGCCGGCCTTATCCAAAGGCTCGCCCGTATTAACATAGGCGGCAATTTCAGCGGCAGTAAGCTTACGAAAATAAACCTTAGTTATACAAACAGCCGTCTTTTCTTTACCTTGATAACGCACAGCCACACCCGTCATAACCTGGTGACTGCGTCCGGAAAGGCGGGACAACATTGCTGCCGCGCTTTCCTTATTGACCGGCTTGCCTAAAATAGTTTCGTCGATAACTACAATCGTATCGGCAGCTACCACCGGCACAGCATCACCCTCTGCTGCCGCCACAGCTCTGCACTTGCCCAAAGCGTTATGCAGAACCAGCCTTTGAGCATCGCCCGCTTGACCATCTTCTTCATCAAAAACAGCAGGACGTACACGGGAAGCTATGCCAACTTGCTGCAAAAGCTCTAAACGTCGGGGTGAAGCAGATGCTAAAACAACCTCCACAATAATCTCTCCTTCTGCTCCGTTTACTTTTTGTTCATATCAATAACCATTTCTTCTGCCTGAATTTCAAAAATAACAGGCTGTCTGCCCTGGCGCACAGCATCGCGTTTAAAAACATGAGCATAGCTGATAGTTACAATCTCCCATAAAATAACGCCGCCAATTAAAAACGGCCATTTATCCATGTGAAAAAAAACTGCTAAACTGTTGCCAAACGCCAAACCAGCCAGCACGCCTGCTACCGGCAGACCGTACATAATCATTTTAGCTTTAGTTTGGTCAAAATCACGGTATTCCGCGCCAACAACATCACCTGTTTTTGCACCTACCGGATTCCAGCAGTCAAGATATTTAGGCAGGCCTTTGAGCTCGCTTTCGGTTTTATCAACCTTTACCTCTGCCCGTTCACCCTGCTTTTTTACTACAATACCTCTAATTTCAGCCATAAAACAACAATCTCTCCTTTAATCAATATGCGTGAACAAAAATGTACCAGTAGCCAACACTAAAAATCACGCCGTAAATAGCAAAGAACACTAAAATTCCCTGCCAGGTAACAGGATAACCAAAGTTGATATCTTCACCGAAAATACCGCGGCGGTTAAAAAAAGTATATTTTTTACGTTTTCTGAACCACGCCATTTTATTTTCCGGTCCTACTAATTTAGCTATCCAAAAAATATAAAAAAATGATGCAACAAATATCTGTATTACACGACTACAAACAGCCGTCGGGGCAACATTTTCCAAACCAGTCATTTTTTACCTCCACTAACTTACAGTTGAATATATTTATCAGGCAGCTGTCTTTGCAGCTTTTTCAGGAAATCATCGCTACACTTAAACAGCAAGCCTGCCAGCTTATTATTCTTTTTACCCTCGGTAAATACCAACAATCTTTGAGGATTAGGGTCAAGAGAGCTGTAACGATGGATATAATGCCTAATTTTAGTTTTGCGGAAAAAGCTGCGCACGTATTTATTGGTAAAGCTTTCTACCTTGGTCAAATCTACCACATAACTGCGTTTAATAAAAATCATACCTCGAGTGATAACCTCTAAGCGATGATCCTTGTAAAGAATAATCGTATATTTAAAGGATACACGCCAAAACCACAAAGCCAATAGCACCGTATCCAAGCCCCAACCGGCAATGCTCAAGTGACGAGTTTCCTGCACCTGCATCCACTCATAGGTATATAAACAGCCTATAAGCATCAAGGCTATAAAAGCAATCACCTTACGGCCAAACGTAGTACCAGATTCTTCACGACATATTTCTTCCAAAAAAGTTCCCTCCATCTCTTATGTGTAGCAACACTATTCCATTTTTTAATCTTATTAATTATATCAAAATTTATCGCTAAAGCATATACCCTAAAGAAGTATTTCAAACAAAAAAATGTGAAATTTGCGGATAGAAAAAGGCTGCACCTTGTAAGCACAGCCTTGTTAATCAAATTTACTTTAATTAGCGTTTTTTCAGCCTCTTATTTGGCCGTTCCCGCAGATTAAATATTTGGTGCTGGTCAGTTCGGGCAGCGCCATAGGTCCGCGGGCATGCAGCTTCTGCGTACTGATACCAATCTCGGCGCCAAATCCAAATTCATTACCGTCCGTAAAGCGCGTGGACGCATTTACATACACCGCCGCTGCATCCACTGTTTTTTGGAACAGCTGCGCCTGGCTGTAATCATTGGTTACAATACATTCGCTGTGACCGGTACCAAAGCGGGCGATATGCTCCATGGCTTCTTCAATGGACGCCACAATTTTTACGGATAAGCGCAAATCGCCGTATTCCGTTGCCCAATCCTCTGCGGTTGCGGGCACTACATTGCTGTCAAAGGCCTGCACTGCCTCATCGCCGCGAATTTCTACTTTTACTTCGGCGTATTTGGCCAGCATGGCAGGCATAAATTCAGCGGCAATATCCTGATGTACCAGCAAGGTTTCCATAGCGTTGCACACGGACGGACGCTGAACCTTGGCGTTGTAGGCGATTTTTACTGCCATATCCACGTCAGCGGAAGCATCCACATAAGTATGACACACGCCTGCGCCCGTCTCAATTACAGGCACCGTGGCGTTCATCACTACCATTTTTATTAAGCCTGCGCCGCCGCGGGGAATAACCACATCTACCAAACCGTTCATGTGAATTAAATCCTGCACGGCTTGTCTATCGCTTGTATCAATAAATTGAATTGCTCCCTCCGGCATACCTGCCTGCACAGCAGCTTCGCTCAAAATATTTGCTACCGTCTTATTGGACTCCATTGCTTCGCTGCCGCCCTTTAAAATTACCGCATTACCGGATTTTAAACACAAACCGGCAGCGTCAGCCGTAACATTGGGGCGCGCTTCGTAAATTATACCAATAACGCCAATAGGCACACGAACCTTAGTAACAGAAAGACCGTTAGGCAGAGTTTTACCGTCCAACACATTGCCTACAGGATCAGGCAGCGCCGCAACCTGACGCAGTCCGTCCGCCATGCCTTCAATACGCTCCGCCGTCAGCTTTAATCTGTCTAACATAGAGCTTTTCATGCCTTTAGCCGCAGCCTGCTGCATATCGCAGCTATTAGCCGCTAAAATTTCCTGCTGATGCTCTAACAAGGCCTGCGCCATAGCCAAAAGCGCTTTGTTTTTTACGTCTGTACTAGTCACAGCAAGCTTAGCCGCAGCTCTTTTTGCCGCTAGCGCTTTATTCTTTACTAATTCATAAGTATCCATAAATTAACCTCTTTTATGCTCGTGCCCAAATCTGCTTTTACTGCAAAATTACTAAATCGTCACGATGAATAACCTCGTCGTAATTTTTATGGCCTATAATCTCAGCTATATCGCCGGATTTACAGCCCTTAATTTTATTCAGCTCGCAGGCAGTATAATGCACCAAGCCGCGAGCCAGCTCGTGACCTTCCTTATCGATAACACTGACGGTACTGCCGGTTTGAAAATCGCCCACTACCTGATAAATACCTGCCGGCAGGATACTGCAACCTCCGGCCTTGCGAATGGCCTTAGCACAGCCGTCATCTACCACAATGCTGCCTTGAATTTTTGCGCCAAAAGCCAGCCAACGCTTACGGAACTGCAAACGGTTTTCGCGGCTGACAAACAGAGTACCGATTTCCTCTCCCTGCAAAATACGGGGAATAGCATTTTTTTCGGTACCGCTGGCAATAACCAACTGAATACCGCTGCTGGTGGCCGCCTTAGCTGCTTGAATTTTTGTCGCCATACCGCCCGTACCGCGGGATGATCCCACGCCGCCGGCGCTGGCTTCAATTTCCGGCGTAATTTCGTAAACCGTATGTACCAATTCGGCATGAGGGTCAACAGACGGATTAGCAGTATAAAGTCCGTCAATATCGGACAAAATTATTACCAAATCTGCGTCAATAATTCCAGCTACCAAAGCTGACATATTATCGTTATCACCAATTTTTAACTCATCCAGCGCTACTACGTCATTTTCGTTGACGATAGGAATTACGCCCTGATGCAGCAGCTCCATAAAGGTATTGCGGCAGTTGGTATAGCGATGGCGGTCGATAGCTTCCGTTCGGGTAATCAGCACCTGCGCCACCGTCTGGCCATAATCGGCAAACAGCTTCTCGTAGGTATGCATTAAAACCCCCTGCCCAACAGCCGCAGCAGCCTGCTTGCCGGGAATAGTTGCCGGTTTGGCAGACAGTCCTAAGCGGTCTACGCCTACGGCTACTGCACCGCTGGAAACAAGAATCATTTCTTTACCTTGGTTCTGTAAATCACTAAGCTCCCGCGCCAGTCTGTCTATCTGACTAAAATTACGCTTTCCGTTGGCATAAGTAATAGTGCTGCTGCCAACCTTTACCACAATACGCTTAGCTTTTTTTAATGCTTCACGATAAGATTGTGCTTCATTCATAGCTTCACCCGCTTTTAATTAGTTATCTTTATATTCAAATACCATATCGCGAATACGCACGCTTTCACCCTCATTAACGCCTTTTTCTTTCAAGGCTTCATCAATGCCCAAGCGTTTCCAAATCAGCTGGAAGCGATACAGAGCTTCGTCATTATCAAAATTAGTCATAGCAACAAGACGCTCAATATTCTTGCCGCGAACCTCCCAATCAGTATCATTGCCCGCCACAATTTCAAAGCTGTCCGGGTCAACCTCGTCAAAGCGCGCCAAATCTTCTTCATCCTCTTCAGGCTCATATTGCAGAAGCAAATCATAAGCCTTATACATCAGTTCCCGCAGCCCTTCGCCGGTAGCAGCGCTGGCTTTAAAGATTTCATAGCCTTTAGCCTCTACATATTCCTTAAGACGGGCAAAATTTCCCTGAGCATCGGGCAAATCCATTTTATTAGCAACTACCAGCTGCTTACGGCGCGCCAAACGCTCACTGTATTCAGACAGCTCCGTATTGATTTTATCAAAATCTTCGATAGGATCGCGTCCATCAACACCTGCTACGTCCACAATGTGCAGCAGCACTTTAGTGCGCTCCACATGGCGCAGAAAATCGTGACCTAGACCTACGCCCTCATGAGCGCCTTCAATAAGTCCTGGAATATCTGCCAGCACAAAGCTGCGTTCTTCGTCCAAACGCACCACGCCCAGCACCGGGGTCAGCGTAGTAAAATGATAAGCGGCAATCTCCGGACGGGCAGCGCTCACCTGCGCAATAATACTGGATTTGCCAACGCTGGGATAGCCTACCAAACCAACGTCAGCCAAAAGCTTCAGCTCCAGCTTCAGCCAGCGGTTTTCACCGGGTTCGCCTTTTTCGGCAAAGGTCGGCGCACGATTGGTGCTGGTAACATAGCAGGCATTGCCTTTGCCGCCGCGACCGCCCTTAGCAGCTACATACTGCTGTCCGTCTTCCACCAAATCGGCCATTACAGTGCCGGTTGCATCGTCGCGCACCAGGGTTCCCATAGGAACCTTAACATAAACCGTATCGGCGCGCATACCAGTACAGTTTTTCGTACCTCCCTGCCCGCCGCGTTTAGCTACGTATTTACGTTTATAACGAAAATCAATCAGCGTATTAAGATTTTTATCTGCTACCAAAACAACGTCGCCGCCGCGACCGCCGTTGCCGCCGTTGGGGCCGCCTTTTTCTACAAACTTTTCGCGGCGGAAGCTGCTCATGCCGTCGCCGCCGTTACCTGCTTCTACATAAATTCTCGCTCTGTCAATAAACATCTTATTTGTCTCCTCTATAATAATACAAAAATAAAACTAAATTGAATAAAAGGTTACCGTGAAGATATCGCCTGCAACAAATAAAAATAGCGAAAGGTTCACTTATACATATTATATCTTGAAACGCCAACTTTATGCAATGGTATAGGCAGTGAATTTTTAGCAACACAGTTTTTGTTAATAAAAAAGCTGTTCCTCACATTGAAGAACAGCCGCAAAGCATCAATAGCCTAAATATTTTAGCAAACCCTCTAAGCCTTCCATAATATCATCATAGGTAATATCAAAATCGCCTGTATACCAAGGGTCGGCAATGCTTTGACCTTTGCGCTCGGTATAATCCAACAGCAGATGAATTTTATTTTCTGTATCCTCGCCTAAAAGCCTCCGCAGATTGCGCACATTATTACCGTCCATGGCCAGCAGCAAGTCAAAATATCTGTAATCTCTGGCAATTACCTGACGCGCGGTTTTTCCTGCCACACTAATGCCTAGCTGCGCCAGTTTGTTGCGCGTACCGTAATGTACGGGATTGCCAAGCTCTTCACGACTGGTAGCCGCACTGGCAATTTCAAACGCAGCTGCAAGGCCGCGTTTGCGCACTATATCTTGCAAAAGGAACTCTGCCATAGGCGAACGGCAGATATTGCCGTGGCAGATGAAAAGTATTTTGATCATATAATTTTACCTCTAATTCCACAAATCATCTAATGTTTTAGCTGTCACTAACTTTTACAAAGTTAAAATACGATGTCTTTGAATTAAATTACGTGTGCAAAAGCGCACAAATTCAATCGTAATTTTTTACAATTGATTTTATTTCAATCGTAAAATAGGCACACTTATCCCTACAACACTTCCAAAGTCGTCTATTCTCCACACAATATTCATTACCTATTTTTGTGCAGATGCACGCTTTTAGGGAACAACAAATGCAAATCGAACTAATAACATATTGTTCAAATCTAGATGTTAAAACAGCCGCTTTGAGCTGGCCGTTGTTTCCATGTAAGATGTTAGGTGACATCTTTGTGACCCATGGATTTCTCTTGTATCATTGGTGAGCCAAACATTCCTTGGATGATTCCTTCATAATCTAAAATATTTTCATTTCATAAATAGATACATTGATTTTATATGTCACTATTTTTCATCTTTTGTTGGAACGTGCACTGTAGACAAAGTCACTTCTATCTATATCATAGCGATCAAGTAACGCACGAATAATATACATGATATGTGCAGCAGAGAATCCGGTACTTTCATAAATATCAGTATTCTCCAACTTGTAGTCACCGTAAATTTGGTCTACATCATAAGAGAACATAACATTTTGAGACCATGAAAGAATCTTTTCATTTTTACGAGCCATATCCTCAATGATTGTCTTGTCCTGTTTATACAATCTGCTTATCACAGAACGAAGCATTTCAGCAAAGTTAGTTGTATTAACACGTTCTCCCTGAAGGACATAATAGTTCGGAGCTTTATAGGTAGCAGTATCTGGATCTTCGCAAGTATATTCCTTATAACGAGGATCGGCAAAAGAAATAACCTTTTCAGGATGTTCTATTGGATACAGCTTCACAATAGTATCAGCAAGGCGCTTTGCTCTCTTTTCGATAGTGTCTGAATTCCATACGTTCAATCCCTTCACATCAGAGTACAAGATAACAACCTTTGTTTTCACGTCGTCCAGTTCCTGCTGTTTTACATCAAATGGCTTATCTCCCAACTCGCTGTTATATGCAGTAAGAGTCAGATTGCCAAGCGTATGCAGATACTTTTCCTGAACGCTTTGCCAAATATCTTCACCCAACATCTTCTGCCATGCAGTAGACAAATTCTTGTTCTGCGGCATGATATGCTCGATGGTAAGGTTGTCCATAATAAGCTGCTCCTTACCCTGATTTTCAATAGCAGCCAAAAGAAATTTGCAAAGAGCATTTTTTCGGTACAGATTGTTCTGCTTCAATGCTTGGATAAAAGTATTATCGTCAGGCAGTACATCTCTAGAAGTCAACTGCTGGAAGAAAGAAACAATAGCATCATAATAATGCTGCTTGTTTTCAGGACGAGCAAAAACTCTGCCATGAAGAGTTTTATATAAACCTCTTAAAGAATTAGAACCCACTTCGCAGATTAAACGACGGATGCTATAATTCAATAAAAAGCGGAGAACACGTTCCAATTCTTTTTCGTCAATAGCATTATTGTCAAAATCGTCGAACACCGAGAATAGGAACAGGAATACAGTTGTCTGCTTCAGCTTCTGAAGATCACGAAGCAATCTATTGATTTCTTTGCCATATTTATCATCGTTTCCATAAAGAAATGTACTATACAACTCAGCATAGTGCATAATCTCCACCAACATACTTTCATTAGTAAATCCACCACTCTTATAAACATCTTTGAACACATCATAGGCATCGCCTTCCTTGGCAAAGCCATCAATCTTGGTATTCAAATAGTCAATGAAGAATGTCGAAAGCTGCTCCTTTGGCAACAGCTTTTCGATTTTCAACCAATAATCTTCATACAGACGGTCTTGATCAATATCTGTCATTAGAACATGGTTACGGATTTTGTCGGCAAGACTCAGAGGGATCCCAGTAGAGTTGATTCGCTCGAAAATCTCCTGAGCTTTATCATTGCCATCCAACTGAATAACAGCAACGGTCAACAAGCCAATACCACGATAAATGTCGTTCACAGTTACGCCTACACCCTGCTGCTCTTTAATAAGCTCACAGAAGTAAGTATAGTTACGATAAATTTCGCACCCCTTATTCATCTTGTCATGCTTATTGTAAAGCAGATTCAGCAACTGATCGTTGTTACCTTTGGCAGGCTTCAACTTCACCTTTGTTGTATCATCCAGATTAAACTGGTTGAACTGATCGATATTAAACAACGTTGCCATTAGTAAGGCCTTTTCAGCATCAAATGCAGCTGTATCCACCAGAGCCTTAATCAAAATATAGATGGTGGTCAAACGCTGTTGACCGTCAATAACAATGCTATTGTTTATACCCTTGATAGGTGCCAAGGGCTGAAATACGATAGAGCCGGTGAAGTGCAATTGATTACGCTTTGCCGCCTGAACGATGTCCTCAAACAACTTTTTGCATTGTTCCTTAGACCATTCGTAATTTCTCTGGTACACCGGAATCTTATACTGCTGACCATTCTGACTCAGGAAGTTTGTAATAATGCTTCCTTGGTAAATAAACATATTATTGTGCACCTCCTTTATCTCATAACAAATCAATCTATGACATAAAACTTCTTTTACAACTATGCCAGTTTATTTTAACTGCTCCTTTAGTTTTTGGAAACTTTCCAATGCGCTCTGCAGGTTTTCGATAATATCTCCTGCGAGTTTATCTGGGTCAGAGAGATTATCTAAATCTGCAAGTACCTTATCTTTTTAATAAGCAATCCTAAAATAATCCAAATACGCTTTATATTTATCCTGTGCAGTCAGACAAGTATCAGTTAAATAGCCTTTTTCGTTGTTCCATTCTTTCAGGCCACGATAATAGAACATTTTCAAATTATCCTCGATTATAAATGGAACGATATTATATTTCAGGCATTCCTTGAACATAATCAGTCTGCCCACACGGCCATTGCCATCCTGGAACGGATGGATTCTCTCAAATCTCACATGGAAATCCAGAATATCCTCAAAAGTCTTTTCTTCCTTGGCATTGTATTCTGTCAACAGAGCTTTCATCTTATCGGAAACTTCTTCCGGAAGCGCGGTATCCAAGCCACCGACTTCATTTGGCATCTTTTTATAATCACCTACTGCAAACCAATCCTTTCTGGAATCACTGGTTCCGTTCTTTAGGATTAGGTGAAGTTTTTTGATGAACCTCTCTGTCAGCGCCGCTTTCGCATTGTCGATAATTATATCAATGCAACGAAAGTGATTTGCGGTTTCAATCACATCGTCCACATTCAGCACTTCTTTTTCTACACCGATGGTGTTGGTTTCAAAGATATATCTGGTCTGATCGTGAGTCAGTCGACTGCCTTCAATATGATTGGAGTTGTATGTCAAATCAATCTGTGTCTTGTGGTAAATGCCACCGGAATACTTGCTTGCTTTCTGCTCCTGCAGAATGTCCAATAATGTAGTCGGCTGTTCTTTTTTCTTGTTAGAACGCTCCGGTTTTTCTGCATTTTCAGGAATATTCCAAGTCTTTCCGGTAAGAAACGCACCATTTACTCGTCCCTGAGCACAGTAATTCCTAACACTACGTTCCGACACATCCCATTTTTTTGCTATTTCAGTAACTGAAAGGTATCGCATCTGCTCTCCTCCGTTATAAATCGAATCTAAATTTACACTTTACTATGATATAGTATACCACATTATCGGCAATATCTCAAATATCTGCATACGTATTTTTTGTTTTTTGCCGTTTCCGGTATTCTTTATCCTTTACTGCCAGTATTTTACTACTAATTGCCGCATTTAGAGATTAAAGAATAATTTTAGGATGTTGACTTTTCTTTGTTGTGTATGTTTTAACATTACTATAAATGTTAAAACATACAAAGTGGTTATAACAATGCAGCCTATGAATTTGAAAATTGGTGAGAAATTAAAAACACTACGCAACACCCGCAATATGTCTCTAGATGATGTTTCCACTTTAACCGGAGTAAGTAAACCTATGTTGGGACAGATTGAGCGGAATCAATCTGTCCCAACAGTAACCATACTTTGGAAAATTGCCACAGGCCTGAAAACGCCTTTATCCTACTTTTTAGAAGTGGAGCAAGCAAAATACACTATTGTCAGCCCGGACCAAGCCAACGTAATTTTAGGCGACAACGGAAAAATGCGAGCCTATCCTCTGTTCACCTATGATCCGTTTCGGAGCGTAGAAACCTTCTATATCGAATTTGAGCCGGATTGCAATCATTCCTCTGACAAGCATAATAACGGCGTAGAAGAACATATCTTTGTTCTGCGAGGAATGCTACGTCTTGTTTTGGGTGACAAAACAGTTGATGTAGGTGAAAAGCAGACTATCCGTTTCCAAGCTGATATTCCTCACACCTATCAAAATTTATCTAAGACCGAATGCGCAGTCTATAACACTATTTTTTATCCAAGCTGCTAAAGGAGATTTATCATTATGTATGAACTGATTCAAGTTTCAGAACAAAGCTATTACCTACAAAGCCCAGCTAAAATCGGTCTTGTAAAGCTGAACGAACAAGACGTTTGTCTGATTGACAGCGGTAACGATAAGGACGCCGGACGTAAAATACGGCAACTTTTAGATGCTAACAGCTGGCATCTAACCGCCATCTATAACACTCACTCCAACGCTGACCACATCGGCGGTAATAAATATTTACAGAACCAGACCAAGTGCAAAATCTATGCACCGGGAATTGACTGCGCTTTTACCCGTCACCCAATTTTGGAGCCGTCCTTTTTGTACGGTGGCTGCCCTTGCAAAGAACTGCGGCACAAATTTCTCATGGCTCAAGAAAGTGACGCACAAGAGCTTACCCAAGAAGCCTTGCCGCAAGATTTTGAAATCATTCCCCTACCGGGACATTTTTTTGATATGGTAGGCTTTAGGACGCCTGATGATGTGATTTATTTGGCAGATTGCCTATCCAGCGTAGAGACCTTGGACAAATATCAAATCAGCTTCATTTATGATGTTGCCGCCTATCTGAAAACGCTGGAAACGGTCAAATACCTGCGAGCCAAAATGTTCGTTCCAGCCCACGCCGCAGCTTCCGAAAACATAGTCGATCTTGCTCAGTACAACATTAACAAGGTATTAGAGATTGCGGACAAAATCTCTAGCATCTGCCAGGAACCGCTTTGTTTTGAAAAAATCCTGCAAAAGCTGTTTAAAGATTATGAACTGGCCATGAACTTTGAGCAATATGTTTTAGTTGGCAGCACCGTCCGATCCTATCTGGCATGGCTGAAAGACACTGGCAGATTAAGTGTAATATTTGAAAATAATATGCTGTTATGGCAACGAATATAGAAGGACATTATAATGCTTGTAGATCCGCACGCAAAATAAACCGCATTACTTTGTCATTATACACAATCCACTATCAATGTACACTGTAATTTAATTTTACAGTTTTTGATTTTTTCTTGACAAATCAGCTTGCTACTGTCATAATGTAAAGAACACAGTGCAGTGTTGTTGCCAAAATTTAATACTCATCACCAAATGCAATGAACGGGAAAATTTTTCTGACGCAAGGCTTTAGAGAGACGGCGTTAGGTGCAAGCCGCCGCCAATCAGAAAAAGAAGCTCACCCGCAAGCAGCCGTTTTGAACAAAGTAGAAGCGGACGCCAGGCAGCGTTACGTCTCCGAATTTGACTATCGGAAATCAATGAAGTAAAAAATTAGGGTGGTACCGCGAAGTTCTTTCGCCCCTATCTGCTGAACGCAGGTAGGGGCTTTTTTAGTTTTCAATTTATACTTACATACATTTTTAATTTGGAGGTTTGATTCTATGGGAATGACAATGACAGAAAAAATTCTTGCTAAGCATGCTCATCGCGACAGCGTCAGCGCCGGTGATTTGCTTGTTTCCCAAGTTGATTTAGTATTAGCCAACGATATCACCGGTCCTCCGGCTATCAACGAATTTGAAAAAATCGGCAAGCCTGTTTTTGACAAGGACAAAATTGCGCTTGTTCCCGACCATTTCTCTCCCTGCAAAGACATTAAATCAGCAACCATGTGCAAGCAAATGCGCGACTTCGCCCGCAAACATAATATCACCAACTATTTTGAGGTTGGTCACATGGGAATTGAGCACGCGCTGCTGCCTGATAAAGGCTTAGTTGCTCCCGGCGAAATCGTTATCGGCGCCGATTCTCACACCTGCACCTACGGCGCGCTGAACGCTCTTTCCACCGGCATGGGTCAAACCGATATTGGCTGTGCTATGGCTAGCGGCACTACTTGGTTCAAGGTTCCGCAAGCAATCAAAGTCAACCTTACCGGTACGCTGCCTAAATATGTAAAAGGTAAGGATATTATTCTGACTATTATCGGCATGATTGGCGTTGACGGCGCACGCTACCAATCCTTGGAATTTGACGGCGAAGGCGTCAGCCAGCTTTCCATGGCTGACCGCCTGACTATCTGCAACATGGCTATTGAAGCCGGTGGCAAAAACGGCATTTTCCCCGTTGATGAAAAAACTGTCGAGTTCTTAAAAGAACGCGGCGTTACCCGTTCTTGGGAAGCCGTTACTGCTGACGACGATGCAGAATATTCCCGCGTACTGGATATTAAGCTGGACGAACTGGTTCCGGTTGTCGCTTATCCGCATCTGCCAGAAAACACTCATCCTGCCAAAGAAGGCCACAGTATTAAAATTGACCAAGTTGTTATCGGTTCCTGCACCAACGGCCGTTTAGAGGACTTGGAGCAGGCTGCCGAAATTCTCCAAGGGCGCAAGGTTTGCGGCCATGTACGCATGATTATTATTCCCGCTACCCAGGAAATTTATAGAGAAGCTATGCACCGCGGTTATATCGACACCTTTATCGAAGCCGGCGCCGCTGTTTCCACGCCTACCTGTGGTCCCTGCTTAGGCGGCTACATGGGTATTTTGGCAGCAGGCGAGCGCGCTGTTTCCACTACCAACCGCAATTTCCGCGGCCGTATGGGTCATGTAGACAGCGAGGTTTATCTGGCCAGCCCCTATACCGCAGCTGCCAGCGCAATTACCGGCTATATCACCAGCCCCGAGGAGGTAGTAAAATGAGTAAAGTATGGCGTTATGGCGACCACATCGATACAGACGTAATTATCCCCGCAAGATATTTAAATATTGCCGATTTTACCGAACTGGCAGAACATGCTATGGAAGACTCTAAAGAAAATCTTGTAGAAAACTTCGCTGCCGGTGTAAAACCCGGCGACTATATTGTAGCCGGCAAAAATTTCGGCTGCGGTTCCTCCCGCGAGCACGCCCCCGTAGTGTTAAAGGTTAAAGGCATTAAATGTATTGTTGCCGACAGCTTTGCCCGCATTTTCTACCGCAATGCTATCAACATCGGCCTTCCGGTGCTGGAAATTGGCAAGGACGTAGAACAAATCGAGCCCGGCGATACTATCGACGTAGATATGGCTAAGGGTGAAATCAAAATCATCAACAAAAATATCGTTATCAAAACCAAACCGCTGCCGGAATTTATCCAAAAAATTGCCGACTGCGGCGGCCTGATCAATTATGTTAAAGGAGAAAACAAATAATGAAAATCTGCTTACTGCCGGGCGACGGTATCGGCGTAGAAATCGTAGATGCGGCTGTTGAAGTGCTGGACGCTGCCGCAAAAAAATTTGGTTTTGTCATTGAATATGACAAGCAGCTTATCGGGGGCTGCGCTATCGACGCCACCGGCGTTCCCCTGCCGGAAGCTACCGTTGCTGCAGCTAAAGCTGCTGACGCGGTACTTTTAGGCGCTGTCGGCGGCCCTAAATGGGATAACGTAGAGCCTTCCATCCGTCCGGAAAAAGGCCTTTTAGGGATTCGCAAGGCTTTAGGCCTGTATTGCAATCTACGCCCTATGACTGTTTCTAAATTTACCGCTCATCTTTCGCCGCTCAAAACAGAAAATGCTCAAGGCGCTGATTTATTAATCGTGCGCGAGCTGACCGGCGGTATTTATTTTGGCGAGCACAACGAAGCGCACCTCAACGCAGACGGTATCGAGGAAGCCAGCGACGTAGAGCTTTACACTCGTCCGGAGGTTGAGCGCATTGCCCGTTTTGCCTTTGAAGCGGCAAAAAAACGCCGCGGTAAAGTGACCAGCGTAGACAAAGCCAATGTTTTAGGCTCCAGCCGTATGTGGCGCAAAATTGTTGCCGAAATGCAGGCTAAGGATTATCCGGAAATCGAATTGAATAATTTTTATGTTGACAACTGCGCTATGCAATTAGTTTTAAACCCCAAGCAATTCGACGTAATTTTGACTAATAATATTTTTGGCGATATTTTGAGCGACGAGGCAAGCACTATCGCAGGCTCTATCGGTCTGCTGCCCAGCGCTTCCTTAGGCGACGGCACCGGCATGTACGAGCCCATTCACGGCAGCGCTCCCGATATCGCGGGTCAAGGTATTGCCAATCCCCTGGCAACTATTTTAAGCGTCTCCATGATGCTGCGCTACTCCTTAAATCAAGGCGCTGCTGCCGACGCTATTGAAGCTGCCGTTGATGCAGTTATGGAGCAGGGCTACCGCACTCCCGACCTTTATGCAGAAGGTCTGCATAAAGTTTCTACCTCCGAAATGGGGCACTTGGTTGCCCAGGAGCTTTTAAAATAAAAAATTTCAGCGAGTATTTCAACCATCAAATTAACTGCTGATAAAAAACTTAGCCCGCAAGCACAGCTACACAAACATAGCTTGCTCCTGCGGGCTTTTTCATAAGTTTTTGTTGAAGGTGTTTATCATGCAATTTGCTTCCTCCGCTAACAGCAAAGCCTATCGCGACGGTCTCCACGACGGTATTCCCATTGGACTGGGTTATTTCGCCGTAGCCTTTTCTCTCGGCATTATCTGCCGCTCCAGCGGTTTCTCGGTTTTGCAGGGTTTTCTGGTCAGTCTGTTAAATAATACTTCTGCCGGTGAATTTGCAGCCATTACGCTTATCGGCTCCGGTGCCGGCTACATGGAAATTGCCATGGTAACCTTTATCGCCAACGCGCGTTACTTATTGATGAGCTGCGCTTTAAGCCAGCGTTTTGCTCCTCAAGCTTCCATGGCCCACCGCTTAGCCGTTGCCTTTGCTGTCACCGACGAGCTGTTTGGCATTGCCGTCGCCAGACCCGGAACGCTCAATCCTTGGTATTATTACGGCGCTATGACCATGGCGATTCCCGGCTGGTCCAGCGGTACCGCGCTAGGCATTATTGCCGGCAGCCAGCTGCCTACCCGCATTGTCAGCGCGCTAAGCGTAGCGCTTTTTGGCATGTTTTTGGCAGTTATTATTCCCCCTGCACGCCAAAGCAGGATAATTCTGACAGTAGTTTTGACCAGCTTTGCCGCCAGCCTTGTAGCAGGCACCTGGCCTGCGCTGGCAGCATTCAGCAGCGGTACGCGCACAATTATTTTGACCGTAGCTATTTCTGCCGCTGCGGCACTGCTGCATCCCGTTAAAGATGAAGTCCAACAAAGCAAGGAGGGTTAAGCTATGGAGAAAAATATTTATCTTTACATTGCAATCATGGCTTTAGTCACCTATGCTATCCGCGTTATTCCGCTGGCCTTTATCCGCAGAGAAATTAAGAATAATTTTATTCGCTCCTTTTTATATTATGTGCCTTATGTTACGCTGGCGGTAATGACCTTTCCCGCCATTATCAACGACACGCAAAGTCCCATAGCAGGAGCGTTGGCTTTGGCAGTAGGTATTGCAGCCGCTTGGCGCGGTTTAAGCCTTTTTCATGTAGCCTGCTGCTGCTGCGCCGTCGTTTTTGCGGCAGAGCTTGCGTTGGTGCCATAAAAAACTTTGCCGCCTTATATTAAAAATATAATTTTACAAAATGAGCTTATCATCCTTTAATACGCAGCGGATATCATATTCTGCTGCGTATTTTTGCTATAAAAAAACCGGCCTTCTCCAAGCCGGTTTTACTCCCGCTTTTTAAGGTCGGTTTAATAATTACTATTTACAAATATTCTCTTATTTTGCTCTCAAGGCGCGGCTGATTTCCTGACGTACAGCGCGGCCAAACTCTTCGTGAGCCCAGTCCCAGCGGGCAGTTAAGGCCTCGTCAATCTGCTTGTCGCTTCTTACATTATGGTTGTAGAAAACGCCATTTAAACGATTGTAAGCAAAAGCCCTGCCATCCATATCCAGCTTAATAACGCGCTCACCGGTACGGTTCATAGGCTTGGTTGCCAGCTTGTTCAGCTCTAAAGCAAACACTACGTCTACATCGCCTTCCTTAGCGATTTTTTCCAGTACATTTTGGTTAATTCCCGTAATGGCATAATTAGAATTTTCAATAGCCAGGGTCAGCTTATCGCTTTCAACAAGCACAAAGCCGGGCTGCGCTTTAATAGCGTTGATAGCCTGCTTATAATATACCTGATTAGCAATTTCATCGCCCTCCACATGATTCACCAAAGGAAGCAGAGCAACGGTTGCAGCCTCTGCAGCGCCCAGGCAGGGAATAGTAAAGCAAACAGCTAAAACGGTCAACAAAAGATAACGCAACATTTTTTTCATGTGAATAAACCCTCCTAACAGAAAAATAAATATGTGTATATTTTAACACAAAGCAAGAAAAATACACAACAAAAAAGTAAAATTTTCCATATAAAAACAGGGCCGCACAAGCGACCCTGTTGAATTTTTCTAATATATATTTTCTCTTGCAGAAAAAGATTAGAATTGGAAGAACAGCTCGGTGAAGATGGATTGATCGTCTTCGCTGCCAACCTTAGCTTCGGTGTCATAGTAGTTAACAGCCAAGGTAATGTTTTTAGCCAGTGCATAGTCAGCGCCTACGTTGAAGCCTTTGTAACCAACCAATTCATTGTTTACTCTATAATTCCAAGTAGCATCATAGGTCGGGAACAAGAAAGCATTTACCGGTTGATCATAGTAGGTTACATGCAGGCCATAGGAACCCGGAGTAGCAGCGTCAGCGCCTTTGTAAGCCAAGGTTGCTACAAAGCCGTCTTTGGAAACTTCTTTGTTATATTTTTTATCAGACCACATATATTCGTATGCCAGGTTCAAATCTTTAGCAACATCAAAGTTAAAACCAACATTGTAAATTTCTTTTTCAGTAGTTTTATCAACTTTAAAATCTTTTCCATTATTCTCGTAATGGGAAGCAGTTATTGCTTCGGAAGCCTTGAACCAGTTTGCATATGCGTTAACAACGCCAATTTGTGCCTCTACACCAGCAACATAAATGCGGTCAGAAGATTGAGCAGTTAATTGTTCACCTTCAGGGTCGGAGCCTTTAGCAACCATGCCCCAAACCTTTACTTTATCGCCATAGGAAACTTTAATACCGTCAACATAGGAATCCAAAATGGAACCGGTGGCGGTAACTTCATCCCAACGACCGGCATGAACCATTAAACCGCCTACGCGACCGTCAACATAAGCACGGTTTAAATCAACTTTTTCGTCACCGGTGTTATTATCAAAATCTTGAGTATTTTCCAGCATTGCAGTATAGGTCCAGTCATCGTTTACTTGACCGGTAACCCACAGACGGGTACGCAGGTCGCCTTTGTCGTCGCCGTTTTCATGGGATTGATAACGAGCACGAACTTGACCGGTAATTTTTACGTTGTCAGCTTTTTTCTCCAGGTTAGCTACGCGAACGCCCAGGTTGTCCAGCTCGTCAGCGAATTCAGCAGCCAGCTTGTCAACGTTAGCGCCTTTTGCCATTGCTTTTGCTACGATTTGTGCCATTTCATAACGGGTCATCAGTTTGTCGCCGCCGAAGGTAGCGTCGCCATAGCCTTCGATTACGCCGGCAGCAGCCAATTTGGAAATGCTGTCATAAGCCCAGTGGCCGGCAGGAACGTCAGAGAACGGATTTGCAGCATAAGCGCTGGCAGTTACGCCAAGAGCCATTGCCATTGCGAGTACTAAGGATTTTTTCATTATAAATTCCTCCAATAAGAGATATAAATTTGAAATTTCCCGGCACTCAGCAAAACTTGCATAAATTTTCCTCAGTGGCTTTCCTGTAAGAGTTGCCTTGTTTCCTCTACTTTACTTGCCATTGGAAAGATTTTTGTAAGCTTTTGTGAGTTTTGCGTGAAATATCATGCGCTTATTGTAACATAAGTTTTTCTAATATGCAAGTGTTATGTTATGTATACATTTTACACACAAAAAAGGAGGTTGTATCACGACCTCCTTTTAAATCACGTTACTCTCTTGATGAAATTATATGTATTACTCAAAGCTTTTGCTGCATGCGTTCTCCTAAATCACGTGTAATATAGAACATCATCATATAAGCGCCAAATTCTGCTAGTTCCTCTGCCACTTGCCCATGAAACCCTGTAAAATTAGTTCTTTCGCCAACCCATGCCATAAAAATAAACAGCAACAATAAAACAAAAGATTTAATAGGCAGCTTAATAATAGCTAATGGTCTCCATAACTTTCCATAATACAACATAACCAAAGCTATAATAATACGAAACATAATCCTCCACCTCTACTGACTATTTAGTCAGTCTTATTATAACATATATTTTCATTTTTTTAAATTATGCTTACATGCTATATATTTCAATCAAATTTTATTACTACTATCTTGTAATTTTTACAGAGTTTCCAAAACAACCATATAACCGTATATTTTTTATATACACAAAATCTTTTCCGTGATTCTCAATGGTAGTATAATATAAGCAAAATCAGAGGAGGTTTTTTATATGTTATTATCTACAATGAAAAAAGATATTTGCTCCAACCGCTTTGGCGGCAACGGCGATGTGATTATTGAACATTATATCGACGAAAATCTGCTGAATGATACAGTAATTATGTATGCTAAGGTCACCTTAAAGCCGGGATGCAATTTAGGCTATCATGTTCACACAGGCAACAGCGAAACGATCGTTGTGTTGCAGGGAGTTGCAGACTACAATGATAACGGAACTATAAAAACTCTGCATGTAGGCGACAGAGCGCATTGCCCCAACGGTGAAGGCCATTCCATAGGGAATCCCGCAAATGCCAAAGAGAATTTAATTTTGCAGGCTCTAGTTATTAAAACAGTTGATAAGCGGGAAGCGTAAATAACAAAAACTGCTGATTTAAAACCGGCAGTTTTTTATTTTGAAAATACAAAAGCCGTTCTTCTTGCGAAGAACGGCTTTACTTGCATTTGGTGATCCACCGGGGATTCGAACCCCGGACACCCTGATTAAAAGTCAGATGCTCTACCGACTGAGCTAGTGAATCACATGGCTGGGGCGGCTGGACTCGAACCAACGCATGCGGGAGTCAAAGTCCCGTGCCTTACCGACTTGGCTACGCCCCAATTTGAAATAAATGGTTAACCTCAGAACACTTGGCATCCTTTAAGGTGGGGTGACTGGTGGGAGTCGAACCCACGCGTAACGGAGCCACAATCCGCCGTGTTAACCACTTCACCACAGCCACCAAATTGTTTCCAAACCCAATAGCTTGGCGACGAATAGTATTATACTATATAAGTGACTGTTCGTCAATACTTTTTACAAAACAAATCTAGTTTTTTTACAAAATTTTTAGCAAGCTGTCTAAAGCAGCTTATTTATACGCAATGGCTTCAATTTCCACTCTTGCTCCTTTAGGCAAAGCAGCAACTTGTACAAAAGAACGAGCCGGCGGTTCAGTTTTAAAAAACTTAGCATATACGCCGTTAATAGCAGCAAAATCGTTGATATCTGTTGCAAAAACAGTTGTTTTTACTACATTTTGGAAATGGTAGCCTGCTTCCTCCAGCACTGCCTCCATATTATGCAAAACCTGTTCAGTTTCTGCTTCAATGCTGCTTTGAACAAATTCGCCTGTTTCGCGGTTGATGGCAATTTGTCCGGACATGTACAAGGTTCCGCCAACCAGCACAGCTTGAGAATAAGGACCTAAAGCTTCGGGAGCTTTACTGCTTGCAATAATTTTCATAATCATTCACTCCTTTAAAATTTTTAAGAGAACCATGTGAAAAAATTTATCCGCGAGCCTTAGCAAAATACTGTTTTGCCCAAGCCAATGCCGTAGGAGTTATTGCCATGCCTCCGCCTGCTGTTTCTTTTAGGGCACAAGGCAGGCTGTCGCCTACACTTTTCATCGCGTCAATGGCTTCATCCGCGGGAATAAAGCTGCTAATGCCAGCCAAAGCCAACTGTGCCGCCAGCAATGCCTGCAACGCGCAGGAACCATTGCGTTTAATGCAGGGAACTTCTACCAAGCCTGCAACAGGATCGCATACCAAGCCCAAAATATTTTTAAATACGACAGCCACAGCTGTGCCAACCTGCCGCGGTGTTCCACCCAACATAGCAACTGCCGCACCTGCCGCCATAGCTGCCGCACTGCCGCATTCTGCCTGACAGCCGCCAGTTGCTCCTGCCAAAGAAGCACGCTCGGCAATAACCAATCCAATGCTGCCTGCAACTACCAAACCACGGGCCAAGATTTCATCGCTAAGCTGACAATGCTTTTTTAAAGAAAAAAACACTCCTGGTAAGACGCCGCTTGCTCCCGCCGTAGGCGCAGCTACTATTCTGCCCATAGCCGCATTACATTCGCCAACAGCCATAGCATAAATAACGGCATCCAAGGCCTTGTCGCCTAAAAGACTAATAAACTGACTGCATCCTACAGCTTCTACCAGCTTTTTAGCATCACCGCCCGTAAGTCCGCTGCGGGAACGTACACCCATAAGACCGGTCTGCACCGATTTTTCCATAACTTCCAGCATGGAATACATTTTCGCCAGCAAATCATTTTGACTGCATTCCAACTCCCGTGTATTATATTCCAGCAAAAAATCATCTAAATTCTGCTGCCTGCTTGTAGCTTCTTCAATCCAGTTATTTAACGAAAGCATTTCTTTTTTCATGATATTTTACGCTCCTTATAAAACACTGGCGATAAAGCGCACAGAATGAATTTGCTGCAAAGCGCCTATCAAATTGAGAATCTCCTGCGGTACAGCTTGGTCACATTCAATAACCATGGATGCCATACCGCCCTTATCACTGCGGAATAAACGCATGGTAGCAATATTTACGCCTGCATTAGCCAAGGTACTGGTAACTAAAGCAATAACGCCGCGAGTATCCTTGTGTACAGTTAAAATTGCAGGCAGCCTGCCGGTTAATTCCACAGGAAAGCCGTCTATCTCCGTTACCTTTACCTGACCGCCGCCTACTGAAGAACCAACTATCTCACAAAAACTGCCGTCAACGCCGGTCAGCTTAAAAAGCACTGTATTAGGATGTGCCATATTGCCTAAATCTATTTTATAATAGGAATATACCAAGCCATTTGCCTTAGCATATTCTGCAGCGCAGGGAATACGTTCATCATCAGGCATCCAGCCCATTAGTCCCGCCAAAAGAGCCATATCCGTTCCGTGCCCCTGATATGTTTCAGCAAAGGAGCCATGCAGATGAATTTCTGCCTTAACAGGCTTGGCGCCTAAAATACTTGCCGCCAAAAGGCCAAGGCGTACTGCTCCCGCCGTATGCGAGCTTGAAGGACCAATCATAACGGGACCGATAACATCAATCAAATTCATGCTAATCCTCCCTATTCATCGCTGGCTAAGCTGCGATGAGCTAAGCCCACGCACATTTCATTAAGATTCAAAACGCCAACACCCATGTAAATAGCAACACAAAGATGCTCGCCACAGCGCGTCAAGCCAATTTTGCCGCCTACGTTAAAGCCAACGGCTTTGTTTTTCACCTGCTCTAAAGCTTCATGAGCCGCTCCTGCCACAGCTCCGGCGCCTACATGCGTTTCGGTAACCAAACCCTGACGCTGTGCCGCTACTACTGCCCGCTCAATAATTTTTACAATGGAAATAATAAATTCGCCGCCAAAATCCACCGCCGTAGCACGAATTCCCTGTTCTGCCAAGAATTCCTTAACGCGCATTTCCTCTGTGCGATTAGCAGTAATAGCAATGCGCAAAGCAGCGCGCCCAATTTCTATGCTGCTTAAAGGTGCTTTTGCAAAAGAATTTTTGCCATTTTCAAACATAACATCAATCCTCTTTTACCATTTCTACCTCTTTAATTTTGGTTTTGTCAAACACAGAAACCAACAAGAAAGTAATAATGCAGATAACCCATTCAAAATATACTACTTCTTGAAAAACCGGCTTGATAGCGCCAAGAACGTTGCCGGGCATATACCAAAGCACAATGCCGACAATGCCAACTAACGTAGTCCAAAAAGCACTGCTACGGCGGCATACGCCGGGAGCAAATACCGTAAAGAAAAAGATGCAGGTCAAGGCAGTAGTCATGGACAGACCGGCAATCATAGTCTTTAAAATACCTGCTGCATTAAACGCAAACCACAAAGTTACCAAACCGATAACAAAAATAATCATACGGTTAATTTTTACAAATTTTTCGTCGCTTACCGTAGGATTAAAGAAACGTTTGTATATATCCTGAGAAAATAAGGTTCCTGCCCCCAGCAAAATAGTGCAGGCGGTGGAAACGTCTGCCGCCCACAAGGCTGCCAAAGTTGCACCGGAAGCAATAGGATTTAAGCCCATAACAACCTTAGGCATGGCCATTGCCGCTTTTTCCACAGGAATATCGGGAAACATTACTTTAGCAACCAAGCCTAAAACAGCGCACAAAAAGCCTATGGGAAAAATCAACAGACCGCCTAAAACAAAACCGTTGCGGGCAGTTTTTTCATTGCTGGCACCACAGGCAATCTGTACAGGTCCCTGAGCAGTAATAGCCTGGGTAATCATAACCACAAACCAGCTGACGATAACCACAATAGGAATACCTCCTAAAGGATTCATCATCATAGCCGCATTAGGCAGATTGGCTTCCAAAGCTTCCATACCGCCAACCTGCATCACAGCCTCCACGCAGGAATAAATAATGCCCAAATAAATTAAAGTAACGCTGACAATATTGGCCAACCCGCTGGACCACAACCCGCCAATCAAAGTAATACCGATAAATACCACCGCACTCATCAGCATGCCGCCCTTAAAGGAAAAAATATTCGGCAGCAAAGAGGACAAGATTGCGCCGCCTGCCAAATATTGCAAAGCAGTGATAACACACATAATGATAATCAGACCAATGGCGCTGATAACGCGGCCTTTAGTATCATAGTATTTTTCAAAAAATTCCGGGATAGTAGAAACCTTTAATGCACGCAGCTTACCTGCTGCCACAAGTCCCATCACAATAGCGCCTGCCGACCAAGCCGCATTATACCAGCCTGCCGCCATGCCGATAGAAAAAGCACGTTCAGCAACGCCAACGGTAGAAGCAGCGCCAACAGCCAACCCGGTAATATTAACAGCAATCAAAGCGCTGCCCAGCTTGCGTCCGGCAAACAAATATTCTGTAGAGCCCTTGTCTGCACGGTGCTTAACCCAAAAGCTGATGCCAAAGAGCATCACAATGTAAAGAACAACGATAACTAACTGAATGGACATAAAATAATACACTACCTTTCTTCCATGCTTCAACGCAAAAATATCTGCCAGCTTAGCCATACTACAACGCTGCACAGTAATAATATATTTTATTATACCAACTATATCTTATAATTAAAAGCCTTTGCTGAGAAAAAGCTGGTATAAACGCCGCCCACAAAATTTTTGTATAAAATTTTGCGCTATTAACCGCTTAGAAAAAGGATTTTATTTTTTTATGTCGAAATGTTTAATGTATGTTATATGCATGGAGGTTTTATAATGTTTGAATACACGCCCCAAGGAGTTTGCTCCCGTAAAATAAATTTTGATATTGTCGACGGTAAACTGCACAATGTGCGTTTTACCGGAGGCTGCCCCGGTAATTTAATTGCTATCGGTAAGCTGGTTGAAGGCATGGACGCCCGCCAGGTTGCAGAAATGTTGGCTGGCAATCCCTGCGGTCTGCGTGGAACAAGCTGCGCCGACCAGCTTTCCAAAGCAATTTTATCTTTTCTGTAAACAAAATTTAGACAACCAAAAGGAAGGAGGGATTACACTATGTACAAAATCGTAAAAAGCATAGACAACGGTTTAACCGAACTGGAGCTGGATAATTTAGAAAAAGGCTATTGGCTCGACATAGTTGCACCCTCTGAAGACGAGCTGCAGGAAATTTCTGCGGCCACAGGCATTCAAATGGATTTTTTGAGCGCCGCACTGGACGAAGAAGAAAAATCCCGTATTGAGGTTGAGGATGACCAAATTTTGATTTTGGTAGACATTCCTTTCTTCCGCAGTAATAAAGAATACGATACGCTGCCGTTAGGTATTATTTTGACCGAAACAGGTATCGCCACCATCTGCTTGGAAGCCAACGGCGTTACCGCCGACTTCGGCAGCCACAACAGCCGCCTATTCAGTACGTTTAAAAAAACGCGCTTTTTATTCCAAATCCTGTATAAATCCGCTACTTTGTATTTAAAATACATTCGTATCATTATTCGCCGTACCGACGAATTGGAAATTCATCTGCGCCAGTCCATGGAAAACAGTGAGCTGTTTAATCTGCTGGATTTGCAAAAATCCCTGACGTATTTTTCTACATCTCTGCGCAGCAATTCCATAGTTATGGAAAGGCTGCTGCGTCTGCGCAACGCCAGCGCAACCCAGCATCTAATCAAGGTATATGAAGAGGACGAGGATTTGCTGGACGACGTTATTATCGAATATAAACAGGCCGTAGAAATGGTAGAAATGTACAGCCACATTCTTAACAGCATGATGGAAGTTTTCGCCAGCATCATCAGCAACAACTTGAACCTTGTTATGCGATTTTTGGCTTCCATTACCATTTTATTAGCTATTCCCACACTAATCAGCGGCCTTTGGGGCATGAACGTACATGTTCCTTTTGCCGACAGTCCCTACGGCTTTGCCATTGTCGGCAGCTTTGCCTTTGTCGTAGCCATTGGCAGCGCCTGGCTTTTGTGGAAGCGGCGCATGTTCTAAATTTTAAAAGCCGCTCAAGGAGTTTATATGTCCAAAGTAATTGCAGAAAAGCTGCTCGCCGGTATTATTTTCGGCGACAGCGATAATCACGAATATATCTATCTGCCCGGAGGCGAGGTAGGCAGCGAGCATCCCCTCTGCGTACTGGAGCGCGATGGTGAGCGCCATGACCTCTCGTTAGAAGACGCGGCCTACGAAGTACAGCATTTAACGCTCAAGCCCTGCTCGCACCCTCTTTGGGGCAAGCGTTCATATTAAGGAGGTTTCTCGTATGTATTTACCTAAACTGCACAAGGTTTGGCTTTGCCAAAACAGTCAAGGCGGTATTTATCTAACCCCCAAAATGGCTAACCGTCACGGCTTGATTGCCGGCGCTACCGGCACTGGCAAAACCGTGACGCTCAAGGTTTTAGCCGAAAGCTTCAGCGAAATGGGCGTGCCTGTTTTCCTCGCCGATATTAAAGGCGACGTTTCCGGCATGATTTTGCCGGGCGAAGACAGCGAAGGCTTCCAAAAGCGTATTAAAAATAAGCTTGGTTTAGAAATGCAGTGGGCATTTGCCGGTTATCCCGTGCGCTTTTGGGATGTTTACGGCAAAATGGGTCTGCCTGTACGCACCACCATTTCCGAAATGGGTCCCGAGCTTTTAAGCCGTTTGTTAGAGCTTAACGATACTCAATCCGGCGTGATGAATATTATTTTCCGTGTAGCCGATTCGCAGGGCCTGCTGTTGCTGGACTTTAAGGATTTACGCAGCATGGTACAGTACGTTGGCGACCACAGCGCAGAAATCAAAATGCAGTATGGCAATGTTTCTACCCAAAGCATCGGCGCCATTCAAAGAGCGCTGCTGCGCTTGGAGGATCAGGGCGGCAATATTTTCTTTGGCGAGCCTGCGCTGGATATTAAGGATTGGTTTGCTACGGACACTGACGGTCGCGGCGTTATCAATCTGCTGCACTGCACGGAGCTGTTCCAAAATCCTCTGCTGTATTCCACCTTCCTTTTGTGGATGCTTTCCGAGCTTTACGAAATGATACCGGAAGCAGGCGATTTGGATAAGCCAAAAATGGTTTTCTTCTTTGATGAAGCTCATTTAATTTTTAAGGACGCTCCCCGTTCTCTCTTGGATAAGGTAGAGCAAATTGTGCGCTTAATTCGCTCCAAAGGCATTGGCATTTATTTTATTACCCAACAGCCTTCGGATATTCCCGACAGCGTTTTGGCGCAGCTTGGCAATAAATTGCAGCACGCTCTGCGCGCTTACACTCCCAAAGAGCGTAAAGGCTTAAAGGCGGCTGCGCAAGCATTCCGTCCCAATCCCGAACTAAATGCCGAAAGCGCTTTAGGCGAACTGGGAACCGGCGAAGTGCTCGTTTCCTTGCTGGACGAAGAAGGCGTGCCCACCATGGTACAGCGCGCTTATGTAATGCCTCCCAGAAGCTATCTTGGCACCTGCACGGAAGAAACGCGCCGCAAGGCTATTAACGCAACACCACTGCATACTAAATATGCAGAAACTATTGACAGAGAATCGGCTTACGAAATTTTACAAAAACGCGCCGAACAATCAAAAGAAGCTACTGCTCTAAAAGAAGGCGACAGCCTACGCGAAGAAATTTACCGCAACGCTCCCCGTTCTTCCGGACGCAGCACTGCTGCCCGCAGCAGCAGTACGCGTTCTTCCCGCCAACCCCAAAGCATGGTAGAAAAAGTTGCTACCAGCGCTTTGCAAACCTTTGGCCGTACCATTGCCAGCTCCTTGGCCCGCGGTATCTTGGGCAGCCTATTAAAAAAATAATTCGCACATAGCATTTTACAGGAACGCCGGCACTGAGCGGCGTTCTTTTTTATGAGTAAGAAATACAGTACAAAAAATTTAAAAATTTCTCACGTTACCACTTTACAAATTTAATATGCTAAAGTATAATATGAATGTACTCATTAAGAATTGCTTATCCAAGCAGAATATTTTATACGAGGTGTAAAAATGAAAAAGTTACTAGTGTTTATTATGAGTCTGATGATGATGCTAATGATGGTAGCAGGCTGCGGCAACAGCGGGCCTAAAAAAATGGTTATCGGCTTAGACGACAACTTTGCTCCCATGGGCTTCCGCAATGAGAAAAACGAAATCGTTGGTATGGATATTGATTTAGCTCGCGAAGCCTGCAAACGTCTGGGCATGGAAGTTGAATTCAAGCCTATCGACTGGGGCGCTAAGGAAGCAGAGTTAAAATCCAAACGCATCGACGCTATTTGGAACTGCTTCACTATCAATCCCGAACGCGAAAAAGTTTACGGCATGTCCAAGCCCTATCTGCTCAACGCTCAATTGGTAGTTGTTCCCAAAGGCTCCTCCATTAAAAAGATTGCTGACTTAAAAGGCAAGGTAGTTGCCGTTCAAGACGACTCCACCGGCTCCTATCTGTTAGAGCTGCCGAAAAACAAAGAGCTGAAAGACTCTTTGAAAGATTACCGTAAGTATCCTGACTTTGCTGCTATTTACATGGAGCTGGATAACAAACGTATTGACGCCGCTATCGTTGACGCTGTTTTGGCACGCGGCTACTACGACAAACTAAAACCCGGTCAATATGAAATTTTGGAAGAAAATATGGGTGAAGAAGTTGTTGGCATCGCCTTCCGTAAAGACGATAAAGAATTCCTGCAACGTATTGATAAAGTTATGGACGAAATGAAAAAAGACGGCACCTGCAAAAAAATCTCCGAAAAATGGATGGGTGCCGACATTATCAAATATTAACTTTCAGTATGCTTAATACGCAAAAAGGGGCGAAGCAATTCGTCCCCTTTTTTATTACTGCAAAATAGTTTTACCTTGTCAACACTTTAGTAAAGTGCTACAATAAAGTAAGCTGGTCAGAATACAGTCTGCTTGTGCCAGTGCAAATTTTAGCTAATTTTTATGGAGAAGATTATGGATTACGTTTTTAGAATCGTCCCCCAAATGTTGGACGGCTGTCTTGTTTCCTTTCAGGTTTTTTTGATTACTATTGTTTTAAGTATTCCTCTAGGCGTTTTACTTAGCTTAGGCCGTGTTTCAGGAAGCCAGCTTTTGCAGAAAATTATCGGTTTTTATGTATGGATTATGCGCGGCACGCCTTTAATGCTGCAAATTTTCTTTGTTTACTTTGTGCTTCCTTCCGTCGGTATTCGCCTGCCGGACTTTGAATCTGCGTTAGTAGCTTTTGTTTTGAACTACGCCGCTTACTTCTGCGAAATTTTCCGCTCTGGTATTCAGGCTATTCCCAAAGGCCAGTACGAAGCCGCTCATACCTTGGGCATGAATTATCTGCAAACCATGCGCCGTATTATTCTGCCGCAGGTTATCCGCATTATCCTGCCGCCTATCAGCAACGAAACTATTACGCTGGTCAAGGACACCTCCTTAGTTTATGTTTTAGCCATGAACGATTTAATGCGAACTGCCCGTAATTTAGTACAACGTGATTTTAATATTACGCCTTTTATCGTAGCAGCTGTTTTCTATTTAATAGCCACCTTGATTTTAACCGTGCTGTTTGAGCATCTAGAAAAACATTTCTCCAGATACGAGCAATAAGGAGCCAGATTATGAATAAAATTAAAGCGCAAAATATTTGGAAAAAATTTAATAAACTGGAAGTGCTCAAAGGCATTGATTTAGAGGTCAACGAGGGCGAAGTAGTTGCCGTTATCGGTCCTTCCGGCGGCGGCAAGAGCACACTACTGCGCTGTTTAAACAAGCTGGAAACTGTTGACCGCGGCACAGTTGTTATTGACGGCGAAGAGCTTTGCCATGAAACATCTGTTGGCACGGAATACGTCAACAAAAACGATATCCGCCGCATTGCCTGCAAAATGGGCATGGTTTTTCAACAGTTCAATCTTTTTCCGCACATGACTGTTTTAGAAAATCTTATTGAAGCGCCGGTAAACGTACAAAAGCGCGATAAGGCAGAGGTTATTAAAGAAGCAGAAATACTTTTATCGAAAGTTGGCCTTTCGGATAAGCGCGACGAATATCCCCGTAAATTAAGCGGCGGACAGCAGCAGCGCGTAGCTATTGCTAGAGCATTAGCAATGAAACCGGCTATCATGCTGTTTGACGAACCCACTTCCTCTTTAGACCCGGAGCTTACCGGCGAGGTTTTAAAAACCATGCGCGAGCTGGCCGAAGAAAAAATGACCATGGTTGTGGTAACTCACGAAATGGGCTTTGCTAAAGAAGTAGCGACTAAGGTAGTATTTATGGCTGACGGCCGCGTGCAGGAGCAAGGCACGCCCGCAGAAATTTTTGACAGCCCCAAAAACGAGCGGCTCAAAGCATTCTTAAACGTAATTCTCAAATAAAATAACGCTATCAACGCCGTCGGAAAAATTTCCGGCGGCGTTATTGTTCACAATTAGTTTACTACTTAGTCTTACTTTAGTCATAACCGTTTGCTAAAATATAGTTGAGGCAAGAAAGATATCCCAAAAGCACGCAAAGGAATCTTTCCCAACTCCCCTAAACACATCTTTTCATCATACACCTCTCCTTAGACGCACTGCACTTCCCAAAAAAGTGCAGTGTGTTTTTTATTTTGCTATAAAAATTTTACGAAGAGTGTTTTTTACTGTATAATGTAATTAAAAAAATAATTTGGCAGAGGTGTAGTTATGTTAGTATATTTCTTGGGATTTTTAGGCGGCATTGCCTTATTTATGTACGGCATGCAGCTTATGGGCGACGGTCTGCAAAAAGCTGCCGGTGCTAAGCTGCAAAAAATTTTAGAGGCTATGACCGGCGTACTGGCCATGGGTATTCTTTTAGGTGCTGTTGTAACAGCTGTTTTACAGGCCAGCGGCGCAACCACCGTTATGACCGTAGGTCTTGTCAACGCCGGGCTTTTAACGCTTAAGCAAGGCTTCGGCATTATTATGGGAGCCAACGTTGGTACAACTATTACGGCACAGCTAATTGCCTTTAAGCTCTCCAATTATATTACAGTGCTAATCTTTATCGGCTTTTTGATGCAGCTTCTAGCTAAACGCCGCCGTGGCAAATACCTCGGTCAGGTAATTTTAGGTTTTGGTATTTTAATGATGGGCATGGATATGATGAGTCGCGCCGTTATGCCCCTGCGCGCTTATCCCGGCTTCGTGGATTTTATCAGCTATTTTTCGGGCAATCCGCTGCTGGGCATTTTTATTGGTACTGTCATGACCGTGCTTATTCAATCCAGCAGCGCTACCATCGGTATCTTAATTGCTATGGCCAGCCAAGGTCTGATTCCTTTGGAGGGCGCTATTCCCGTACTTTTAGGCGACAATATCGGCACTTGTATTACGGCAGTCCTGGCATCTCTGCGCGCTAACATTACAGCAAAACGCGTGGCTGTTGCCCACGTACTTTTTAATGTTATCGGCAGTATTATTTTCGTAATTTTTATGCGGTGGTTTATCGAAATCGTTATCTATGTATCTCCCGCCGGTGATATTGCCCGCCAAATCGCTAACGCTCACTCTGCTTTTAATATTATCAACACCTTGCTCTTTATGCCCTTTGTAAATCCTTTCATCAAGCTTATCCAGCGCATTGTTCCCGGCAATGCCGAAGGAATTTCTCTGCGTCCCGTATATTTGGACAAAACCATGCTCAACACTCCGTCTATCGGCCTAAGCCTGGCAGTAAAAGAAGTGGTGCGTATGGGAAATTTAGCCTGCAAAAATGTACGCTTAGGCATGGAATCCATTCACACCTTTGATACCGACAAAGTAAAATATGTATTGGAGCACGAACCGGTAGTCGACTCTTTGGAACGCGAAATTACCGATTATCTGACGGATATGAGCACCGCACAGCTGGACGAAAGTCTTTCAATTCGCCACACGGGCCTTTTGCACGCGATTAATGATATTGAACGTATCGGCGACCATGGTGAAACCTTAGCCAAAAAATCGCGGATGATTTTTGAAGACGAGGTACACTTCTCCCAAGAGGCCAAAGACGAACTGGCACAGCTTAGCCAAATGGTGCTGTGCGCCAGCGGCCGTTCGCTGGAGGCACTGGAGAAAAACGATAAAGCCATTGCCGAAGATGCAGTACGCCTTTGCCGCGAGGTTAAGCACTACCAAAAAGAAATCCGCAAAAACCATATTACGCGCCTTAACGAGCACCGCTGCGACCCCGTAGCAGGCTTTGTAATGCTGGAGCTTTTAATAAATATGAAACGCGTCAGCGACCATTCCAAAAACATTGCTCAGCTTGTACAAGGAACATTTTAAATTCACTAACGACAAAAAACCACCTGCAGATCAACGGCAGGTGGTTTTTTTACTATTTTACTTCTAAAAGCTCATAATGCCAAAGGCTTCCAGCAGCAGCATAATATTCAACACAATAACAATCACGCCAATAACGCCCAAAACAATTTTTAAGCGCGTCGAATTAGCAAATTTTCCCATGACCTTTTTCGACGAGGTCAAATAAATCAACAGACCAATAGTCCAAGGCAGCTGCACGCTTAAAGCCATTTGCGAATAAATCAAACCGTTGAACGGATCGTCAATGAAAAGAATAATCAAAACTGCCAACCAGTAGGTCAACAATACGCCATGCCAGGAGTGCGGGTCCTTAACGTCATAGCCCTCGCCAAAAATACCCGCGTACACACTGGCGCCAGCCATGCCTGCCGTCGCTGTCGATGAAATGCCGGCAAACAGCAGCGCTACGGCAAATAAAACCGCGGCGCTATTGCCTAAAAGCGGTTTTAACAAATCTACAGCCTGCGCCAAATCGTCAACCTTAACATTGTTGGCAAAAAATACTGCCGCAGCTACCAAAATCATGGCGCTGTTAATAGCCCAGCCAATGCTCATCGACAGTAAGGTATCAAGAAATTCGTAACTCAGCTGCTTTTTGATAATCTTTTCGTCCTCTAAATTCCAATGACGGCTTTGAATTACTTCGGAATGCAAAAATAAATTATGCGGCATTACTACCGCGCCCAAAACGCTCATAATAACCAGCAGCGAGCCGTGCGGAATGCAGGGCGTTACCCAGCCTTTAGCGGCAGCGCCCCAATCAAGCGGCACCATAATAATTTCTGCCAAAAAAGAAAGCCCTATAATAGAAACGAAGCCAATAATAATTTTTTCCAGCTTGCTATAAGAATTAGAGCGCAGCAGCCAGGAGCACAAAGCAGCCATCAAAATACTGCCCAGCCACAAGGGTATGCCGAACAGCAGCTCCAAGGCAATAGCGCCGCCTAAAATTTCTGCCAGCGAAGTGGCTACAGAAGCCATTACTGCCGAAAGCAGAATCGGCACAGAGACCCATTTAGGCAAATATTTAGTAGCTGCCTCCGACAAGCATAGTCCGGAAGCAATTCCCAAATGCGCCGCATTATGCTGCAAAACAATCAACATAATTGTCGATAAAGTAACCATCCACAGCAGCAGATACCCGTAATCCGCACCGGCCGCCAAATTTGACGCCCAGTTACCTGGATCGATAAAGCCTACGGTAATTAAAAGTCCGGGGCCGATATAACGCAAAATTTCTTCTGCTCTGCTGTTAGGCTTATGCTTTTCCTGATAATGTTTTAAATCCATAATTTTACCTCAAATAAAAGATCTGCGCACAAGATCATAAAAGCTTTATAACTGTAGTTTTTCTATGCTTGCGTTGGCCTGCTGCAAAATTTTTGCCAGAGCTGCCTGCTGTACCTGGCGCCAGCCAATAATATTTTGGGGATTGGGAGGACAAGGCTGCAAAAGCTTTTCCAGCCACACTGTATCCAGCCATTGTTTATTTTTATAGCCGGAATAATGAAAGGTGCCAATCAATTTATAGCCCAGAGCCTCGTGCATTTTAATACTGTGCTCGTTTCCCAGCGTAATACAGGAATAAGCCACGGTAACGCCTTGCAGACAAAGAATTTTTTCCATAGCTTCGTACAGCACGCGCCCCAAGCCCTTGCCCTGACCTGCAGGAGCAAGATAAATTGTTACCTCTACCGCCCACTGATAAGCCAAGCGCTCACGATAAGGGTGGCAGTATACATAGCCAAGAATTTTTCCGTCCTGCTCGACCACTAAATAAGGAAATTGCGCAGAAATATCTACAATTCTTTGACGAAATTCTTCTAAGCCCGGCGCCTCTAATTCAAAGGACACATTGCTCAAGGAGCTGTCTTCACTGATTACAAAGGGAGTATAAATTTCCAGCAACCGATCTGCATCACTTGGCACGGCAGCTCTCACACATATTTTTTTATTCATCGACTTTAGTCACCCTCACTTCAAACATTCTTTTCCACGGCAAAGTAAACTGATATTTTTCTGCCGCCGTTTGCAAATACGGCGCGCTAATTTTATATACTTCCCGGGTAATAAATTTTTCAGCAGCAGCACATTGCTCTGCGTCAAGACCGCTGTTGGGCCAATAATTAGGCCAAATAAGCTGCGTATAGGTTGTCATGCGCACGTTAGCCTGATATGCCCAATCATCAAGATAACGCTGCTCCAGCAAAGTTTTTTTGGCGGCCTCATCATAATCCTTGCTTAAAAGTCCTTGCGCTAAAGCAAAGCCCAAGCTGTTGCCCGCCGTATTCCAGCCGCCGTAAGCGGCTAATTTATAAGCCAATTTATTTTCAAATAAACCCTTTACTAAAGCGTTGTCTGCGCCGTTGCCGTATTTTACGTCAGCTAAAGCAACAGGCTGATTTTGAACTATACGTTCCACTTTACGAATAAAATTCTTTGTTTCCGGCGCTAGTACACCATTGTTGGCAGTGCTGCCAGCTTCTATGGTCACGCCGTTTGTAGGCGTATTCACCGCCAAAACTAAGTCTGCATGACGGCGCAAACGCACCGGAAAAGCGCCTGCCGCATAAATATGCTGCTTAGCGCTGTCAGCTAGCGTATTATCCTCGTAGGAAGGCACTGTTGCTCCGCCTTTTCCCGCAGCATAGATAACATTTACCAACGGCAGTTTGTACTGCAAACGGTTAGCAGCACGACTCAGCAAAACCAAGCCCAATTGGTCGGCTCCGGCGAAAAAACGAATGCGTTCTTTAGGCAGCTCTCTGACCAAAATATCCATGCTGCGCGCTTCGCGGTGGGCCTGCGAATACTCCGCCGTATCGTCGCGTCCAATCAGCAGATAATCAAAATCGCCGCTTTCTACGCCGTGCAGCAATAGCTCCGTAGCCATAATATTATGAGCGCGGCGGGTATACAAATCAGTCTGAATTTCTAAAGGCAGTTCTGCACGCAAATCTGCCAGCTCTTTAATTTCGCGGCGTTTAATGGCTTTCAGCTCCAGTTTATCCTCCAGCTCGCCCAAGCGAAAAATTTTCTGTCCCCATTCCTTATAATATTCCGGCTCGACGGGCGCGCCGCTGGCTTTAGGGGAACGCATAATCGTGGTAAAAATATAAATATTTTTGTCGCCATAAGTATCCTTTAAGTCTACCAAGCGCTCCGCTCTTTTTTGCAAAATCTCCAACGGAATGGTATGGGTGCGGCTGGCTACCAAGCCGCCGTAAAGCAAAGCGTCGGAAGAAGCCACTACGGCAACAGAATTTTCCATGTTATCTTCCAACCACGCAAACAGCTGCTCCGGCTCTCCCATATTTTTTTCGTTGGCAATATAAGCCGTCGGAGGAGTCTGCACATCCCATCCTGCCGCCTGCATGGTCTGCACCGTATAATCAAGACAAACAGGCCTATTATCCATAGGGATATATAAAATTGTTCCTTTAGCTGCCCACGCAGTTTGGCACAGCAAAAGCAGCAGGAAAAAGAAAAATCTGCGGAATGCTCGCATGATGATTCACCTCTACATAAAATGTTTTGCTTTATATATTTCGCCAGCCAAGGATTTTTTCCTCTATACTTTAAGCAAGGTTAAAGAAAAATCACAAACAAACTACAAAAAAGACATTCCCCCTGCCTAACACAGGAGAAATGTCCATACACGAACTAATTATTTTGGAAACGAGATAAAAAGTCGCGGGTTCTTTGATTTTTCGGATTAGCAAAAATCTGCTCCGGTGTGTCTTCCTCGGCAATAACGCCTTGGTCGATAAAAATTACTCTGTTGGAAACGTCGCGGGCAAAGGCCATTTCGTGCGTTACGATTACCATGGTTAAGCCTTCTTTAGCCAAATCGCGGATAACGCGCAGCACCTCGCCTACCATTTCCGGGTCGAGGGCGCTGGTGGGCTCGTCCATCAGCAGTACCTCCGGCTCCAACGCCAACGCGCGGGCAATAGCCACACGCTGCTTCTGACCACCGCTGAGCTGATGCGGTTTGGCGTTAACGTAGCTGTCCATGCCAACATGCTTTAAATATTTTAAAGCCGTCGCTTTAGCTTCGTTTTTGTTTTTGCCCAAAACCTTAACCTGGCCTACCATACAGTTTTCTAAAACTGTCATATTATTGAACAAATTAAAGGATTGGAAAACCATGCCAACTTTAGTGCGGAACAAGGTAAGCTTTTTGAAAGCGTCCATAACATTTTGACCGCGGTATTCAATTTGACCGCCCGTAGGATGCTCCAAAAAATTGACGCAGCGAATCAGCGTAGATTTGCCGCTGCCGCTGGGACCGATAACGCAGACTACGTCGCCACGGTGAATATTAAAGCTGATATCGCGCAGAATTTGCCGCTCGCCAAAGGATTTTTGCAGATTGCAGACAGAAACCAATAATTCTTTATCCATAGCTTAGTACCGTCCTTTCTGCTTTTTTGTAGGCAGAGGAACTGCGCCGCAAGGATCCATCATAGGGTCATAGGTAACAAGCTGATAATCCTTGGGCCCGTCCATTTTGCTTTCTGCCCAGCGCAGCAGGCGCGAAGCAGTAAATGTCATAATAAAATATACCACGCAGGTAATGAAGAAAATCTCAAAATACTTATAATAAACGCCGGCCGCAGATTTAGAAGCAAAATACAGCTCGGTTACAGAGATAACGTTCAAAACTGAAGTATCTTTAATATTGATGATAAGGTTATTGCCCAGCTGCGGCATAACATTGCGCAGAGCCTGAGGCAGAATTACGCAGCGCATGGTTTGAAAATGATCCATGCCAATAGCAATCGCAGCTTCCTTTTGACCTAAATCGACAGACTCAATGCCGCCGCGAACTGTTTCTGCCATATAAGCGCCGGTATTAATAGAAACAACAAAAAAGCCTGCGAACATAGGCGACATATCAATATTAAACAAACTCATAGCGCCATAGTAAACTACCATGGCTTGTACAATCATAGGAGTACCGCGGAAAACCTCTACATAAGCGTCTAAAATACGCTGCAATAAGCGCACAGAAAATTTTTTCGCCGCACTGTCGTTATCTTCTAAAGGAATAGTTTGGATAACACCTACAACTAAACCTATCAAACACCCGATAAAAGTACCAACCACAGCCAAAAGCAAGGTTACGCCGGCGCCTTTAAGCATAACGGAACCGTACTTTTCCATGAGGAAGAATACCCAACCAAAAAATGTAGTTGGCATAAAGTACACCACCTTAATTTATTTTGCAAACATATTATACTTCTACGCAAAAACGGGGCGACAAACTGCCGCCCCCTAAAATAAGCGTATTATTTTGCTAAAGGTTGTTTTTTAATAGCTTCATCCATAATCTTATTGAAATCAGCTTCGGTCATACCACCCAAAACCTTGTCCATAGCGGCAGTCAATTCTTTGTTGCCTTTCTTAACAGCAATACCAATTTCTACGTCCTCGCGAGAAGTTTTGAAGCCTTGGCCTTCGGGGAATTCAACCATAACCAATTCCGGATTAGCAAAAGCAGCAGCCTTAGCAGTAGGAATATCGGTAACAATCAAATTGCATTTTCCGGATTTCAAAGCAACAATCATGCCGGGAACAGTGTCGATAGCAGGCAATTTTTTAACATCGGGAACTTGGTCGATTTGGTCGTACCAAATTGTATTCAGCTGAGAGGTAGCAACGGAGCCTTTCAAATCGGCAACGCTTTTAGCGTTAGCTTGCGGAGAATCTTTTTTAACCAAAGCTACAACAGTTGCATAGTAGTAGGGTTTGGTAAAGTCAACGGTTTCTTTACGTTTAGAGGTAATGGACATACCGGCAATAGCAGCGTCAATTTTGCCGCTTACAACTGCGGGCGGCAGGCCATCCCACTCAATTTTATGAACTTCCAAAGTTGCGCCCATGGAATCTGCCAGTTTTTTAGCAATCATAACATCGTATCCATAAGCATATTCGTTAGAACCGGCAATTTTTACTGCGCCGCCTTCAGCAGAGGTTTGAGACCAGTTGTAAGGAGCGTAAGCGCATTCCATACCAACCTTCAAAACTTTCTTCGGAGCTTCAGCTTTTTTATCACCGCCACCGCAGCCGGCCATAACAGCCATAGCAGCTACCATCATACAGCAGAGAGCTAATTTAGCATATTTCTTTAAATTCATACCACACACACCTTTCCTTATCTCCAGGGAATATTTCTCGTAAATTACTATTACTTTACTATATAATTGTAAAAAAAGCAAGCCAAAAAAGGAATAAATAATGTATACATGTAAAGTTTCTGCGCTTTCTAGCACACACACTGCTGTTAACGAAAAAATACCGCCGCTGAAAAAGCGACGGTAAATTTTTTATTGAACGACTACATCCACAGCTCCGTTACGCAGCACAACCTGCGCATGGTCGCCGTTTTTAATTTCCCCGGCCACAATTTTGCGGCCCAGAATATTTTCTACAGTGTGCACAATCAAACGTTTCAGCGGTCTTGCGCCAAAGGCAGGATCAAAACCGGCCTGCGCCAAAAATTCTACGGCTTCGTCGTCGGCAGCCAAGGTCAGCTCCAGCTGCTTATTAAGACGCTCGCTTAATTCGTGCAGCACCAGCTTAACAATATCTTTAATCTGCTCAGCCTGCAAGGGCTTAAAGACAACGATATCGTCCACGCGGTTCAAAAATTCCGGCCGGAAGAAGTTCATCAACATCTGCTGTACCTTTTCTCTGTCCATGATGCCTTGATTTTTCATAATCTCGCTGCTGCCCAAATTGCTGGTCATAATAATCAGCGTATTTTTAAAATCTACGCTGCGGCCTTGACCATCGGTCAAGCGTCCGTCATCCAGCACCTGCAGCAGCACATTGAATACGTCGGCATGAGCCTTTTCAATTTCATCCAGCAAAATTACGCTGTAAGGATGACGGCGAACGGCTTCAGTTAACTGTCCGCCCTCGTCATAACCCACATATCCCGGAGGAGCGCCAATCAGGCGGGAAACGGTGTGCTTCTCCATATATTCGCTCATATCAATGCGCACCATATTGCGCTCGTCATCAAACAAAACTTCTGCCAAGGTTTTTGCCAGCTCGGTTTTGCCGACGCCGGTAGGGCCAAGGAAAATAAAGGAGCCAATAGGACGGTTGGGGTCCTTAATGCCTGCGCGGGCGCGAACCACAGCCTCGCTGACAGTTTTTACAGCTTCATCCTGACCTATAACGCGCTGATGCAGAATTTCTTCCAAATGAATCAGCTTTTCGCGCTCGCCGCTGCCCAAACGGGAAACAGGAATGCCGGTCCAAGTGCTGACAACCTTAGCGATATCCTCTTCATCAACTTCTTCTTTTAAAAGTACATTATCGTTGCCGTTTTCGTCTTTGGCAGACAACACGCTCAATTCTTTTTGCAAAGCTGGCAGACGGCCGTATTTCAGCTCTGCCATTTTATTTAAATCGTAATCGCGCTCGGCTTGCTCCATTTGCTGTTTCACAGCGTCAATTTCTTTTTTTACCTCGCGCACGCGGGCGATAGCAGCTTTTTCGGCATCCCAGCGCTTAACCAGCTCGTCGTTAGCCTGACGCAGCTTGTTAAGCTCTTCGTTAAGCTTAGCCAAACGCTCTTTAGAAGCATCGTCGTCCTCCTTGCCCAAAGCCTGCGCTTCAATTTCCAGCTGCAAAATGCGGCGCTTGCTTTCGTCCAGCTCCGTAGGCAGAGAGTCAATCTCTGTACGCAGACGCGCAGCAGCCTCGTCAACTAAGTCAATAGCCTTATCCGGCAGGAAGCGGTCGTTAATATAACGGTCAGACAGCACGGCGGCGGCTACCAAAGCAGCGTCTTTAATTCTTACGCCGTGATGCACTTCATAACGCTCGCGCAAACCGCGCAGAATTGAAATTGTATCCTCAACGCCCGGCTCTTTAACCATAACCGGCTGAAAACGACGTTCCAAAGCGCTGTCCTTTTCAATATATTTACGGTATTCGTTTAAGGTGGTAGCGCCAATGCAGCGCAGCTCGCCGCGCGCCAGCATGGGCTTTAAAATATTTCCTGCGTCCATAGCGCCCTCGGCAGCACCTGCGCCAACCACGGTGTGCAGCTCGTCGATAAACATAATAATCTGACCGGCACTGTCAGCCACAGCCTTGAGCACCTTTTTCAAACGCTCCTCAAACTCGCCGCGATATTTTGCTCCCGCAACTAAAGCCGCCAAATCAAGCGCATATAAGGTTTTATTTTTTAAGCTTTCAGGTACGTCGCCTGCCACAATACGCCTTGCCAAGCCTTCGGCAATGGCGGTTTTGCCAACGCCGGGCTCGCCAATCAGCACAGGATTATTTTTCTTGCGGCGGCTGAGAATTTCTACCACACGGCGGATTTCTTCGTCACGGCCGATAACGGGGTCTAATTTACCCTCCTTAGCCTTGGCTGTTAAATCCTGACCAAATTTTTCCAGGATCTTTTTGGTTTCTTCGTCAGCGGCAGTATTCTGGTACTGCAGGTAAGCTGCTTCTACTTTTTTTCTGTCAATACCGTGTTTCTTCATTAAAGCTACCACATCACTGTCACCGTCGCCGGCCATAGTGGCAACCATATCGCCCACAGTAATTTCACCCTTAGCATTTTGGTTGAGCAAAGCCATCACGCGGGCAAAGCCTGTGCCCATCATCAGCTGGCGATCCTGGCCTTTAACGCCGGGAATTTTCTCTACCAAAGCTTTTGCTTCTTTAGTAAAAGCAGCTTCGTCAACATGCAGATTTTGCAAGAGATATTTAAAAAAGCCCTCGCTGCCGCATAACGCCGCCAAAACGTGAGCAGTCGTCAGCTCCTGATGATAATGCATCACAGCCTGCTGCTGTGCTGCTTCCAATATAGCTTTTAATTCTTCACTGTAATTTTCGTTCATAATTTTTCCTCCTCCAGCTTCAGCTTATCAACATCTTTCATGCTTATGCAAGAAGCCTGCCGCAGTAAGCGGCTCGGCTTATCAAATTTTATTAGCTCTACTATCTGTATTATAACAGCAAAAGTCAAAAAGTCAAATAGATAAATTTGTTAATTCAGTGAATTATTTCTATACTCTTCTTGACATCCCTATGCAAGTGTGGGAAAATAAAAATCGTTTTTCATTAAGCTTTGTTTTTTTCATAAAGGAGGAAGTAAAATGTCACCAACTTCTCTACTGCGAGGATGTGCGCTGCTATTATTTTTACAATGGATTTCTACTTTAGTTATTAACGCTTTAGGCGTGCCCTTTCCGCCGTCACTTTTAGGAATGCTGCTGTTGACGGCGCTCTTGTGCGGTAAAATTATTCCTGCGCAATCAGTAGAAGGTATCTGCAACATTTTAATTTCTAAAATGGGCATGCTGTTTTTGCCTGCCGGAGTAAGCGTGCTGCTTTATATTGATGTTATCAAAGCAGAGTGGCTGCCGATTTTAGTGACGATTGTTCTGTGCAGCGTCATCGTTTTAGGCGCAACCGCTTTATTTTTAGAAACCGTACTTAAAGGAGGCCGTTAAATGTTTCCCGATAGCTTAGTTAATTCGCCGCTGTTCGGCATTGGCTTGACGGTTATTTTGTATGCGTTCAGCGAAATTTTCGTAGACCGCTTAAGCCTGCGTATTTTACCGCCATTTGTGCCGGCGTGCGCAGGTATTATCGCCATTATTGTGCTGTCCCCTAACGTCAGCTACGAAAAATATGCTTCCGGTGCCGAGTTTATCAATTTTTTGCTGGGTCCTGCCACTATTGCGCTTGCTTTGCCCTTATATAAAAATCGTTTGATTATCAAGGAAAAAGCCGCGGCGCTTATAGGCGGCGTCACCTTAGCTACAATAATCGCCACTGTGGTAGTTTATTTCAGCGCCAAAAGCTTAGGCGCCAGCGAGCAGGTGCTTTTGAGCCTAATTCCCAAATCCGTTACCACGCCTATTGCCATTGACATAGCCAAAACTATCGGCGGCATTCCCGCGCTGACCACAGCCGCCGTTATTTTCACCGGCATTTTGGGCGCAACCTTTAATCATAAGCTGCTGCAGCTTTTCGGCATCAAAAATGATATTGCCGCCGGACTGGCGATTGGCGCATCCAGCCATGGTCTGGGTACCAGCGCCTGCGCTTCCGTCAGCCCCGTGCAGTTGGCCATTGGCGGAGTAGCGATTGCCCTGACCGGTATTGCAACTTCTATTTTCGCGCCAATTTTATTACCGATTCTCAAAAGCATCTGGTAAAATATCACACTTTTTCTTTAGGCAAGACGCGTGCCCTTTAGGGTAAAAAGTATGCAAAAAGAGCCTTTACTTGCAGGCAGTAAGTCTCACGCGCTTCGGCATGATAACGTCAATTCGCAAAACAAACAACCACAGCAATAATGCCTATGGTAGCACGCTGAATAAGTGATAAATGGTTCTCTTACGTTAGCACGCTGGCGTACAAACTACTTTGCGGTAGACCGCCAAAGCTCTGCATTGCGAGCCGAAATAAACTTGAATTTCTAGCCTTGTGGGAGCCATTGCCCGGTCGCGACCAAATAAAGGCGACGCTTGTTAAGGGTTGAAGCTCTATTCTTTGCCGCGCTTTGAAAAGCGCGAGCTTTCTTGATTCTTCTTTGGCTACAAAGAAGAATATAAAAATGCGCTGGCGTGCCGCTTGCACGCCAAAAAAAGCAGAACCAGCTCGCAAGAGTCGGTTCTGCTTTTTTATTTTAATTTTTGCTTCTAAAAATTCCCAACACTGCTTACAAATGATTTATCATGCCCCGCAATTCGGTAAAAACCACCCCTGCCTTATCCGCAGGAATTATCTGACAGGGCAGCGCCCGCAAATCATCAATACGCCAGCCTGCATTTTGCTCCGCCAGCTTTGCCAACGCCTCGTCCAAGCTGCCTGCCACCACAATAGCCAACGCGTCAAGATAAAACTCGTTATTCAAGCAAGGCTCGTCAATCATGCTGTGACTGTGATAGGTTTTATTGTGCCGCCAAAGATAAATATTCATAAGCTCGCCCTCCTTTTATTTACGTTTAGATGTATCATAACCCAACTCGAATTGGTACATCTCCAATAAATTCCCTATATCAATATTCAAATTTTTGCTTTTCAAATCTTGTATTTTCTGTTCGTACAAAGATTCTACCATTAGCTCGACTTCTTCATATTTTCCATAATGAATTTTATTATGACAATTACTGCACAAGCACACCATATTTTCAGCAGTGTCAAGATTGCTATAATCAAAATCATTTAAGTTTATCTTAGCTATGTTTTTGAGTATAAAAAGAGGTATTAAATGATGCGCTTCTAAATAATTTTTGTTTGATGAACCGGGTAAGACATTTCTTTTCTCAAACGTCACACATTTTTGTCCTTGAAAGCCATCCAATGCACACTTATCTCCGGATTTTTCCAAAACTCGTATTTTTTCTTGATAATCACGCTTTACTTGTGGTGAGGTATTAATAAGTTCAAGTTGTTCTTTAACTTCCTGCTCTCTGTCATTTTTTATAGTTTCTCGAAAAATTTTTTTATCTGATTTTGTAAGTTCTTTAGTTTTAATAGTTGACCCGGCCCAATCTGGTTCCTTACCAAACTTAGTTACAAATCTACTCTTATAATTATTATCCATAGTAAATTCACATTCCATTAAATCTATAAAATAAGTCGTAACACGCTTGTACTTACATATCATTTTTATGTTTTTATTAACTCTTTTATAAGTTTTATTATCCAGAGATTTTTTACTTTTACTTCCTCCAGTTTTATAAAAAGTATTCAATTTACTATAAATATCTGCTTTAGACTCACCAATATATTTTATTTCACCATCTACACAAATAGCATAATATCCTGATATTGTACCTTTTCTATGTCTAGTTCCCAGTTCTTCTGATTTTTTAAATTCTAATGTATTACCATCCGAATAGCAGTATTCTCCGGCGTAAGTAAAAGCCTTCAAAAATTCTTCATGCATTTTTTTATTTTCTCTATCCAACACAATCCCTCCTTAATCTCATAATCTTTCGCTTCTAAAATAATTATATCATATTTAAACACAATAACCTAATACGTTATTTTAAATAAAAAATCTGAGATTTGACTTTTATATCAAACCTCAGATTTCATTATAACCTTATTTAATAATTGTCTATGAATTATAAGCTTACTTACCATACACGCTGTTTACATAATTTACGGCGCTCACGGCGTTAGGCGCGTAATGACTGGCGCCGATTTGGTCGGCGTATTCCTGCGTCAGCACTGCGCCGCCGACTACGATTTTATAATCGCCGTCAGCCTGCAACGCCTTAATCGTTTCTTCCATAGCGTTCACAGTAGTAGTCATCAAGGCGGACAAGCCCACCACCTTAGCGCCGCTTGCTTTAGCAGCCTGCACAATGGTTTCTACAGGCACATCCTTGCCTAAATCCAGCACCTTGTAGCCGTAATTTTCCAGCAGCACCTTGACGATATTTTTGCCTATATCATGAATATCGCCGCGCACGGTAGCGATTATCACAGTTTCGCCTTGGGTTTCACCCACGCCGACCGCCTCGCGAATTACTTCAAAAGCAGCTTTCGCCGCGTCGGCGCTCATTAACAGCTGGGGCAAAAACAAGGTTTTCTGCTCAAAGCCATGGCCTGCAAAATCCAACGCGGGAATCATATATTTATTGATAACCTCTAAGGGCTTTTCCTTTTGCAGGCTGGCACTTGCAGCCTTACGCGCCGCCTCCGCCAATCCTTTGACAATGGCGTCGTGAAGTCCCATTTCGCTGACCATTGTTGCCGCGGCCTTGGGCGCGTCGGCGTAATGGCGCACATATTCCTTGCAGCCTTCGTCCAAGCCGGTCAACGCGCGGAAGCCGTAAAAAGCGTCCAGCATAGGCTTGCTTTGAGGATTGATAATGCCGCAGGATAAACCGGACTGCAGCGCCAACGTGAAAAACGTGCTGTTGACCGCGTCGCGTCCCGGCAAGCCAAAGGAAATATTGGAAACGCCCATCACCGTATTGATGCCGCGGACCTTCATGGCACGGATAACCTCGCAGGCGACGGCTGCATTTTCTGCGCCGGTAGAAATTGTCAGCGCCAGCGGGTCTACCACAATATTGCGGCTGGCAATGCCAAATTCTGCCGCGCGGGCAATAATTTTTTCTGCAACAGCAATGCGTCCTACAGCAGTAGGTGGAATACCGTCATCATCAAGACAAAGAGCAACCAACACAGCACCGTATTTTTTCGCCAGCGGCAGCACCTTGCGCAGACTTTCCTCCTTGCCGCTGACAGAATTTAGCATGGGCTTGCCATTATACAAGCGCAAAGCCTGCTCCATAGCTTCGTAATTGGAAGTATCAATTTGCAGCGGCGTATCCGTAACTGCCTGCAGCGCGGGAATAGCTTTGGCAAGCATGGCAGGCTCGTCAATTCCCGGCGTGCCCACATTCACGTCCAAAATGTGCGCGCCGCTGTTAATCTGCTCCAAGCCTAAGCGGCACACATAATCCATATCCTGCGCCGCCAGCGCCTCCTTCAATCTTTTTTTGCCCGAGGGATTGATACGCTCGCCGATAATCACGGGGTCCGCGCCCAAATGAACTGCCTTGCCGTAGCTGGAAACAGCAGTCAAATTTCCCGCGCGCCAACCGCCCGGCTGCAAATTTTTACACTTGGCAATCATGGCTGCGATATGCGCGGGAGTTGTGCCGCAGCAGCCGCCCATCACACTGACGCCTTGCTGCGCCAAATTATACATCAGCTCCGCATATTCCTCCGGGTCAACTTCAAAGCAGGTTTTGTCGTCCCGTTCCACTGGCAGACCAGCGTTAGGATTGATGATGATAGGCAGATTAACGGCCGCCAGCATTTGCGGCAGCAGCTTAGCTATCTGTACGGGTCCTAAACCGCAGTTAAAGCCCACAGCGTCCACTCCCAATCCTTCGCACAGCAAAGCGGCAGCCTCCACTGTTGCGCCGGTCAAAAGCTTGCCGTCCTCGTCAAAGGTCATAGTGACGCAAATTGGCAAATCACAATTTTCTTTCGCCGCCAAAATCGCCGCCTTGATTTCGTAGGTGTCGCTCATGGTTTCTATCAAAATCAAATCTGCTCCGGCAGCTGCGCCGCAGCGCACCATTTCACCGTAAGCAGCCACGGCATCCTCAAAAGGCAAATCGCCGTAGGGAGCCAGCAGCTTGCCCGTAGGCCCCAAATCAAGCGCCACAAATTTATTTTGCAGCCCGCCGCAGGCACGCTTAGCAATTTTTACTGCCGCAGCAACAGTTTTTTGGCAGTCCAGTCCGCTGCCCTTAAGCTTAATAGGATTAGCGCCAAAGGTATTGGTTTTGACGATATTTGCGCCTGCCTCCAAATAACCGCGATGCACCGCCTCCACAATTTCCGGATGCGTAAAATTCCAGCTTTCGGGCAGCTCGCCGGGCTGTAAGCCGCGCGCCTGCAGCTGCGTGCCCGTTGCGCCGTCAAAAAACAGCATTTGCCTGCCTAATAACTCTTGAAAGGTCATCTTTTTTCTCCTCAATAAAATTTATCTCAATTGATTTTTACTTTATATGCTCTCGTCACGATAGGGACAGTTGATATTTGCACAGGTCATGCATTTATTCCACGTACATTTAACGTCCCGGGATAAACCGATTAGCGCCGTCACCGATTTGGCCGGAGCCATCATGCAGCCGTCGGTCAACGTCAAACCAATCAGCTTAGCACAGTCCAGCACGGCAAATATTTTTTTTTGCTCGGACAAATTCCAATCGCCATAACCAGGCGAAAAACGCGGTCTTTGCGCCAATCCGTCCGTATCTGTTTTTGACTGCACATCGTCGCAATAGCTTTCAATCAGCGCTGCCGCTACTGCCTGCGCCGCCGCTCCTTCTGCCAGGCTGCCCAAGGTTAAACGTCGAATGGCAGCGTCGATTCTGCTGCCTAAGGTTGCCGCCAAAAGCAGCGCGCTTTCGCAGCCCGCTAAGTGACGCGCCAAAGCGCGGGAGTAAAAGCGCACGCCGCTCGCCAGCGTTACGCCGTTTTCATCCACAGTAATTTTATGCTTTTGCAGCACATGCCGCGCCTGCACCTCGTTACGCAGCTTTAAATAAACCGTGTCCGCCAAAATTCCGGCAGTCTCGTCATCCTGCCGCGCCCGCAGATAACGTAGCGCTTCGCGTCTTTTGTATTCCATCATTTAATCCTTAACTATTTCCGACAGATAATCCATAATGCCGCCGATAATTTCCGGACGGTTCATGGTGTAAATATGCACATGGCTGAAGCCGTTGGACACCAAATCGATAATCTGTCCCACAGCATAAGCAATACCTGCCTGCTGCAAGGCTTTGGGTTTATCAGCAAATTTTTCCACCATGGCGCGGAACTGGGGCGGCAGCTTCGTCCCGCTGAGCTGGCAGATACGAATAATCTGCTTAGCGTTGGTCACCGGCATAATTCCGGGCACTACGGGTACGTTGATGCCAGCCTTTAACAGGCGGAACATGTAATTATACAAAATCGTATTATCAAAAAACATTTGCGTAACCAAAAAATCTACGCCGGCCTCCACTTTATATTTGGTATTGGTAATATCCTGCGCCAGGCTGCCGGATTCGGGATGTCCCTCGGGGTAAGCCGCGCCGCCCACGCAAAAATCGCTGCTATTTTTGATGTAGCTAATCAAATCGCTGGCGTGAGGAAAGCTCACAATGCTGTCCTGCTCCATGCCCGCGGGAATATCGCCGCGCAAAGCCAAAATATTTTCGATACCGTTAGCGCGCAGCTGTTGTAAAGCAGCCTTGATTTTTTCCTCATCAGCCTTAACGCAGGTCAAATGCGCCAGCGCGGGAATGCCGTTGTCCTGCACCTGTCTAGCCAGCGCCGCCGAATAACCAACCGTGCTGCCGCCCGCTCCGTAGGTCACGCTCATGTAGGAGGGATGCACCTTGGCGATTTTGTTGACAATTTCCAAGCTATTTTGCAGCTCCGTGCCCTGCTTAGGCGGGAACAGCTCGCAGGAAATGCTTACCTTATCCGTTTTTAAAATATCTATAATTTTTTTACCAGTCATGCTTATACGCCCCTTACGAAAATACATTTTGTTGATATTTTAGCAGTTTGCCGAGAGATTTGCAAACAAAAGCGTTAATCCTTCAAACAGCCGATAGGAATTATGTAAATTTTATTATACTATTATACTTGCGGAAATCAACAAAAATCGGCGACTTAGCGAAATATTTTTCGGTGATTTGGCGAAGCAAAGCATAAAGTTTATTGCAAACATTTGTTCCCATCGCGTTTCGTGACATGAAGAAGTATTCATGCGTTAGAAAAATATAACGGCGAATATATTATCACTCGCTCACCTCGCTTTTTTAACGCCAGCTGCACGCGGAATAATAACGAAGCTGCGGGAAAAATTTGGCTGAAAAATGATTTGCGATACGTACCCTTGCTTCTATTATTCCATTCGTTTGCTTGCTAAAAGCTCGAATCTTCGCTACGTGATAATATAATCGCCTTAACTACTTTCGCCACTAAAAACTACACAAAATGTTAATGGTAACTAATAAATTCAAATAACGTAACTGCCATATAAGGTATAGGAAGTATATTAACTATATTGAAAATGCCTATACCTTTTATGCTATTGAAGCAGATGGTTTATTGTCGTGCCTACAATCAATTAAGTAAATTGACTTATCTATCATGCTTTCATATCCCGCATTTTTAACAATCTGCTTTGCATAAAGATATTCACTCTCTGAAAAATAAAAGATTACTATCAAACTACCATCAGTACAATTTGCAGCTTCATATATCTTCACTTGTGTAAATACATGATCTAATGTTTTATTACTCGCTAATTTAAACTCAATAATGCTTTGATTATTTTGTCCTTTTGAAACAATAAAATCCGCTTGGCCTCTTCCATTATTTGCCTCTGCATCTACCTTATAATTTGTTCCATACCAAACGAAACGAAAAAGTCTTTGTAAATCATTTTCTTTCGCAATTGGCTTACCTTTAACATACAGATTTTTATACCCATCGCAATCTTCAATAATATGCTTAAAATATTTTAATCTTGCTTTCGCTTCTTCTCTTGCAGTTAACTTTTCATTTACTTGATAGTCCAAATTTTTAAATATAGAAATAATTTTCTGTGATGCAATAAGTAATTTTTCTAATTGGTTATCTACTTCAGATTGACATTCAGAACGTATTTCATCAACATCAGTTTCCCTTAACTTTACATAGTAATCATAAAGTTCAGGATATTCATTTGCTAAATCCATAAAGGCATCTTTTTCAATTTTTTGAATAGATTTTTCACGAGGAGCTCTATGGTTTCTTCTTTGCTTTTCCTCATATTGTTTTACAGCTAACCTAATATAATTATTTACATACGCTCTCAATGTATCATTGTCAATAGATGTACGAATTCGTTCATAACTATCATAAAAATCTTTTCTATTAATTGCTGGCTCATCTTCTCTTAAAATATCATAAGGTGTCAACAAAACATATTCTTTCCTACCTTTTTCATCATAAACATAAGGTAGTGTATACTCTTTACTTACAAAACTTTCTGTTTCATAATTAAAATAAGCCTTATCAACAGGAAATTTTTCAAGAAATTTTTTATTAATATACTTTGAAGAGAATTCTTCTGTATATTCGCACAGAAAACCTTTCATAAAATTTACTGCCAAATCACTAATTTTGTCTTTGCCACTTCCATCATAAAGTAGCATTATTTTTTCAATGTGTTGTGACTGAGATATTCCATGTGTGTCAATAGCAAAAGCTATGTTCTTATATAAAAAGTTCGCATAACTTCCTCCTAAAGCCAAACCCTTATTACCAGCTAATGAATATCCTAACCAGTTGTTAGGTACTTCACTAAAATTAAACCATGCCCTTATTTCTTTTGCTGTTAACCCTTGCGTCGCTTTCTTATACAAAAAATGAAAATAACGAATTATACTTTCATGCAAGTTTTTGTACACTATTTTTTCACTATTAAAAATCAACATAGGATCAATGAATAAAGGAATATCACAAACTAATGAAATATCAACAGCACCATACTTCTTTATCAATTCACTACTGACTTGAAATCTTTCAGAAAATAGCATAAAACCCCTCATTTGCTCAATTTACATATGATAGTATTGCGTAAAAAATAGTTACATATTATTAGTTTATAACAATATAGTTTTTACAGCAGAGTATCATTTTTATATTTACAAATATAGTGCCAATACAATTTTTCATATACCATATATTTTTTAACTCCAAGGAATTTCTTCTCTATCTCGTAATATTTCATAAAATAGATCTCCTTGGTATATTGCAAGTCCATAAACTACTAATCAAAATCCAAAATTTCTACAAACAAATTTACTCTTTACCCCACTCCTATAACGTCTTTGATAATTTGTGCCATCTGCCTATTTCCCAGTTGGGTTTTAAAATGAACAGTATAGCCGTCTGCTTTAAGGTTATCAAAGAAAACTTGCGCACAATCTATTTTTACTTTTTCTGTGCCTCGTAAATCCGGTTTGTTTTCCACATCCTTGGTTTCAACTATAATATTCAATTCTTTGCTGCCGTTTTTACGCTTAACAACATACATAAAATCCGGACTGTACGTTCCACCTAAAATAGTAGGAATAGCTATACTGGCTCTGGGAATTTTGCCATAAACAATTACTTCGTCAATATCCGCCATAATATTATCTTTCTCCAACGGAGAATCGTAAGCAAAAGCATCATATAAATATTTACAACTGGGTGTTCCGGGTACAATTTTAGTGCCAATTCTGCCTTGAGAAATTTCACTTCTTACTGTTCCGTCTGCATAGGTTAATGCGGTAGCTCCTAACGGAGCTTTACTGCGCTCATATCTAAACCTTCCTTGTAAATTTTCGCTTTTCCACTCTACAAATCGATTACAAAATTCTGCTACGGAATTTTCATTAATACAATCAGTAAAGCTATAACCATACTTTTTAGCATATTTACACAAAGCCGAATGAATTACTTGAATAGGAATATTAGTTGCGTTGGTAATACGTTTTAAGAAAACATTATACGGTAAAGTTTTATGAATAGTGTACTGAACTCCCGGATCATTAACAAGATGTACCTCTGTTCCCGTACTTTTAACTTTTTCGCGTTCGCTGCTCATAGTTAAATCAGTAAACATTCCTGGACGTTCAAACAGTTCTAAAACAACATCCTCAAGATTATCATTCAAAGCATTATCGTAGAACAAAAGATAACGTTGGTTAATATTTTCCCAAAGCTCTTTTATTTCGTTATAAACTGCTTTGCGTATTTTTACCGATGTAGATTTTTCTTTATTTCTATCCTTTATTTTTCCGGATACTAAACCGGTTGCAAAATCAGGGTATTCAGCAAAGAAAGCATCCCGCGTTTCAGACTTAATATTGTTATGCCTATCGATATAACGCTTTTCATAAAGCTCATCAAATAAATCATCACTTGTCTCCCCAAGTTTTTCTGCGACAGCAGTAAGTTTTTCTTCAGAAATAGTTGCTGCCTGCGGTATTTCGCCGTTAATTTGGTTGACAAGCTTTTGTGCAAAATCGGCTTCCGTAAAATCTACAATATAATTAAGTGTAAATTCTTCATTAGAAATTCTGTTGCCGTTTTCATCAACCGGCAGACGCAGACCACGTCCTACTTCTTGTAATTTGCTGTTTTCGCTGCCACTGGAACGTAGCTTAGCAATAGTAAAAACATTGGGATTATCCCAGCCCTCTTTTAAAGTCCATTTGGAAAACAAAAACCGCAACGTATTATATGTACCATCATTATTTTTAAATGACAAAAGCTGTTTTTTCCCATGCAGAATTATATCTACTTCTTTAGCAATATCTTCATCAGAATCACTGTTATCCTGCGAAAAATACCCCGCATGGCAAGCGCTTAAATTGGCAAGACTTGCCTCTAAATAATTTTTATATTCTACATCATGCTCATCCAATTGAGAAATAGTTTTTTCCAGTTGTTCCTTTAGCAGTTCTTCAAACATAGTAAGCAAATACGGTTTTTTACCATCTTCACCAACTCGATAAGAAGTAATATCGTCTATAAAAAACAACGCCAAAGTTTTTATCTTATATTTTCTGTTGCAAAAATTTTCTTTTTCCGTTTCAAAATGACGATATAGCGCAAGTCGCAGCATTTGCTCTTGATAAGACGTCATATAAATATCTACATCTAGTTCTTCACCGGCATTTTTAATAACGCCGTTGGAAAATTCAACATTTGTTTTTCCTATAACAGAAATAGTAATTCCCGCGAAGGCATCACTAATAATTGCTAAAGAATCTCCCTTTTTCAGCATAAAATTTTTTGTTGCTTCATCTTTCTTTTTATACTGAAAGTGTACTGCGTCTTTATTGTCAATAGAAGTTATTTTAACTTTTTCTTCTTTCTTTGACGCCGGTTCAAAATGCTCCTTAGCAACTCCTTTGATAAGTCCTTGGTTAAAAGACGCGCACGCATTTAAATCATAAAGCAAATTTTGGTAATCTTTCACCGTAATTTTATTTTTGCCACGTCCGTTACTGGTTTCCGGAAAAGTTGCTCCATAGCGAATAATAGCCTGGGGTTTTATTTCGTCAAGAATTACTTTAAATGCTTTTTGCTCACGAGAAAAACGATGAGGCTCGTCAATCATAACAATGGGCTTAGTAGAAGCAATAGCGTCAAGTGGTCTGTAAAAGCCTTCTACGCCGTAATCATAATCATCACGAGTTAAAAGTTTACCATTGGTTAAAAGCTGCATATTAACCAGCAGCACATATATTTTTTTAGTATTTTTGCAAGAACCTTTAACAAAATCACTTACAACGCCCGGAAAATAAGTGCGTCCTTTTTTCTTATTTTTAGGCGCTTCCAGAACTAAAGTTTCAATTTCTGTGCCATAACCGCAGCTATCGCAAAAATGACGTTTCGCATAAGGCTCGTTTAAAAACTGTTCGGTGCCTGCTTTAATCGCTAAAGACGGCACAGCGATAATAAATTTATTGAAGCCATAGTTTTTATGCAATTCGTAGATAGTTTTAGTATATACATAGGTTTTGCCGGTGCCAGTCTCCATCTTAATATCAAGATTAAGATATTCACCAACAAACGCATTTGAACGATATTCCGCAGGCAGTTTATTTTCTTTTTGCAGAGCTTTTATATTGTTGATAATGCGCGGATCTTTTAACGAAAATTTAGGATTGGCATAAAACTGCATGGGATCAGAAAAATATGCGTTTTTAAATACGCTAACAACAGCGTCAATAGCTTTTTGCTGGTGCTGTAATTCCTGTTGTAAAATCAGTTCCATAAGGCATCTCCTTAATAACGCAAATCAAAATTTATCCGCAAATTTTTCTCTGTATCTTTCAGTCTCGCTAAATTTATTTTCAATTCGTCCAAATCTGTCCAAGTAAAGCTGTAACCAAAAAGAACAATATTTTCAGGATTAAATTTTCCGTCTGTTTCGTATTTTTCCACAATAGCGGCAATGGCGGCTTGCGAAATATCCGGTTCAATAAGATATAAATTCTTGTCAATGTAATAACCTGTATAATCTGCAAAACTTATCTTCTTAACAGCAGCGTTAAAACCATAGCCATCACGCACCGACCAAGTTGTTAAAACCGTGGGAGTGCCAAAATCTGCAAGAATATCGTTATCTATAAACATACCCTGATTTTTAGGCACGAATTTTTCCAGCTTATCAAGCGTAGCTTCATTGGGTTCTTGCAAAGTATAGTGTTTAAAGCCTAAATCGGCAGTTGTATCAGGATGTTCTTCTTTAATTTTTTTAGCGGCACGAATAATTCTTTCCCGCCCAATTTCATCTATGGTTTTATAACCAGCCTTGTAGGCTTCACTTGTTTCTTTGACACCTTCTGATAATTGCACCATAATAAACTTACGCTTACCATTATCTTCTGTATTAAGCTTCATTACAGCATGAGCTGTAGTTGCTGAACCGCTGAAAAAATCTAGTATGATATCATCATTATTTGAAACAATTTCTATAATTTGTTTTAATAAATGCAAAGGTTTCGGAAAATCAAATACACCTTTTCCTACGATGTCCGCAACTTCTCTTGTACCAACAATAGAATTAAAAGCTTTATCAGCCCAAACTGTTTTAGGAAGTGTAGTCAAATCTCTATCTTTCTTAAAAACTCTTATTTCTCCATCATTACCTTGATAAGCTACTAATTCCTCTTTATTTTTTTCAGCAGTTTCTTTTCCCCACCTCCACACACTTTCTAAGCCATCTACAACACTTGCCCAAACCTCTTTCCATCCGTCTAAAGGCAATGTCGAAACTTTTGAAAAGCCATACTTATCCTTATTTGCTGTATCTACATAAAATGGATATCTTAAATTGGGTCGATTAGTCGAATTAAATATTCTAACGGCTCGGTTTCTCAAGCCAATAGTATTAAATCCACCTTTTTCATCATAATACTGAAATTTTCCATCAACAATTTTTACTTCGTTCATTGTTGCAATGGTATTATTTTTTGCATAAGCATAAAGAAACTCATGAGTTTTGGCAAAATTACCGTATTGTCTTCCTTCTGTTTTCACAATTACTGATATTTGCGCAATAAAATTTTCTTCGCCAAACACATCATCACAAAGAAGTTTTAAATTGCCTTGTTCATTATCATCAATAGAAATAAAAATAACGCCGTCGTCTGTAAGCAAATCTCTTGCTAAAAGCAAACGCGGATACATAAAAGTAAGCCACGCCGAATGGGAAGCAGAACCTCTTTTAGTCAAATCAAGTATTCTTTGGGCTTTTTCTTCATCTATACTAAGTTTTGTGGATAACTCTTCCGCAGTAAAATTAAAATTATCATTATAAACAAAACCGTCAGAGCCGGTATTATACGGAGGATCTATATAAATGCACTTAACCTTATGGGCATAGCTTTTGAGCAAATGCTTTAACCCGTCAAGATTATCGCCGGAAATATAAATGTTTTGGCTATCTTTGTTTTCGGCTTTTTGATTATGTTCTTCATCCGGAACAACAACAGTGGTAGTGTCAACAGAAGCCAATAAACGAGCATAGTTTTTACCGAGGAATTTTAACTCATATCCCTCGTTATTGATAACTGTTTTATCGCTCAAAAATTCTTTAAATCTTTCTAAGTCAAAACTGCCGTCACGTTTAAAGCAAGCAGGAAAATTTTCTTTTAAAGCTGCCATTTGTTTGGCATTAGGAAGAACAGTTTCATTAGAATTTATAATATTTTTAATCATTTTGCTTCAGCCTCCACGTTATTTGCAAGCGGTTGTTATGTATTAACAAGACGATTTTATTTTTTCCCATTTTTCTATCAGATAATTTACAAATGCAGAACAAGTAATAAGAATATATTGCGCATCCTCTTTTATATAAATTCTTGCAGATTTATAAGGAATGTTAAGTGCTTTTTCTAACGCTTCTAACTCTTGTTCTGTAACTATTGGGACAACCTGTCCATTTATTATATCACAATTTCGTCATCCCAACTCTCGCTTGCTGCTTCTGCCTCTTTCTCAATAAGCGTATGCAGCAAATTTGCAAATGCAGGAATAAAACTATCACGGATAAGAATTATCAAAGCGTCAATATCTTCTTCACTATATTCGTGGGTAGCCACGTTTATTTTTTTGTGCATGAGTATCCACACTTCGGAATCAGAAATAAAGCCGCTTTTGTAAGCTAATTTTAAAATACTAAGCGGCGAGCCTGTTTCAGCGCCGCTGACATTATGCAGACGCAAAACTGCTTGCAACGCTTTCCACGCCAGCTCAAAAGTTAAATTAAACTGTCCCACAATGCCAGTTCTATAAATAACGCTTTCCTTAGCCTGGGCAAAATCCGCTTCTTGAAGCGCAGTAAGGCTTGCTGAAAAATTATCAATCTTTTTCATATATCACAATACCGTCCCTTTCAATTTCCTTTTGCAGTTCCTCTGAAATATGTCCGTCAAAATCAACCACATCAAACATCAGCAGCGTATGCGCCTGCTCATCTATTTCCAGACTAAATTCCGCAGTATTCCCGCCGCTTACTGCAATATCAATATCGCTACGCTCGCTGTGAGTTCCTCTTGCACGGGAGCCAAATAAAATTACCTTTTTTATTCCGTATAATTCAGCATATTTTTTTATATCTTGCAAAACTCTGTCAGGCAGATTATATTTCATGGCCAATCGCTCCCGGTTGCTTGCGGATTTTATTTTTCAGCTCATGAGCGTTTTGAACATCTCAAAACGCTCCCAAGTAATACCTAGCATCTTTTTTAATTAGTATATCATACTAGCGTCTATCTGTTAAATTTTTCTAAGCGGCTGTGCCTTAAATAAGTACGCCACAACTTCAATTTAAACTATCCCAGCGCATTTATATATCGCGTAGTGAAGATAGCGTTTTTTAGCGAGCGAGGGCAGGGAAGCATAGAAATCGAGCAATGTTTGAGCGTAGCGAGTTTTGCGAGATTTCGTTCTGCTTCCGCCCGCAGCGAGCGTAAAAAAACGCGTTGAACGAGCGATATATAATGCGCACAGTAACAACATTGATAGCACATTTTACCCAAACATTTGTTCCCGTCGTGTTTCGTGACATGAAGAAACATTCATACGTTAGAAAACAAAATAGCAGCTACACTTCCGCATAGCTGCTAAAAATTTATTTTTAAATTTTATTTGGCGGAGATGGTGGGATTCGAACCCACGGGCCCAGCTAAGGGCTGACCCGATTTCGAGTCGGGCGCGTTATGACCACTTCGCTACATCTCCAAAATTTCGTACAAAATTAACGCACAGCCTGCCGCAAACTGCCACTTACAAAGCAGCTGCTTTTTTCAAGCCACAATCTGTACTAAATTATTATAGCTGATTTTTTTCCTCTTGGCAACACCCTGCCGCAGTCTGTTGCTTTTTCGCTTTATTTTCTTTACGGCGACGCTGAAAAAAATTTTTCATCACCTGCGCGCATTCTTCCTCGCACACGCCGCTGATAACCTCCGCGCAGTGATTGAGATTAGGATTGGTGATAATATTAAAAATTGATTCCGCTCCGCCCGCCTTTACGTCGGGACATCCATACACCACCGTATCTATGCGGCTGTTGACAATAGCGCCGCTGCACATGGGGCATGGCTCCACCGTGACATACAGCGTGCAGTCGCTGAGACGCCAGCGTCCCAATTTTTTGCACGCTTCCTGAATCACGATAATCTCTGCGTGCGCCGTGCTATCCTGCCAGCTTTCGCGCATATTATGCGCCACAGCAATAACTTCGCCGCCGCACACCAGCACTGCGCCGATGGGAATTTCACCGATTGCCGCCGCCTTGCGCGCTTCTTCCAACGCCAAGCGCATATATTCCTCATGAGCAGCCATAATTATTCCTCCGCCGCTTCCATGAGCAGCTCCCACTTTTCCATCAGCTCCGCAATTTTGGCTTCATAAGCTTCATGCTCCGCCGCCATAGCCGCGCTGTGCGCCGGGTCAGCATGATTTGCCGGATCCGCCATCTGCTTTTCCAAAAGTCCCATCATAGCCTCCTGCTCACGGATAGAAAGCTCCACCTTAGGCAGCAGCTTCGCCGCTTCCTCCGGACTGTAACGCCGTTGCTTATCGTTTTTCTTGGCGCTAGGCGTTGCAGTTTGCGCCGCAGTTTTTTTCTTCGCCTGTTCAACTGCGTAAGCCTGCTGCTTTTCCTCTTCCGCCTTCGCCGCAGCCTGCGCTTGAGCGATTTTTTCCTTTTCTTCTAAATAAAAATCGTAATTACCCTTGTAATCCTTCACCTGTTGATTTTCAATTTCCCAAATGCGATTGGCTACCTCGTTGACAAAATATCTATCGTGGCTGACAACCAGCACCGTGCCGTCAAAGGCTTCCAACGCCGCCTCCACCGTTTCCCGCGCCATAATGTCAAGATGGTTGGTCGGTTCGTCCAGCACCAAACAATTAGCGCCGTCCAGCACCAGCTTCAAAAGCACCAGGCGCGCCTTTTGTCCGCCGCTCAATTCGCCAATTTTTTTGAAAACGTCGTCGCCGTGAAACAGCATGCCGCCTAGCATGGAGCGGGTATGCTCCTCGGTAAAGCCGTATTCAATAACAAAATTTTCCAGCAGCGTTTGCTGGGGCTCCAGCCGCTCGTAGCTTTGAGAAAAATAACCAATCTGCACTCTGTTGCCAATTTTAGCGCGCCCCTTTAAAGGAGCAATTTCGCCTAAAAGCGTGCGCAGCAACGTAGTTTTGCCCGTACCGTTAGCGCCTAAAAGCGCTGCTTTATCACCGCGGCGCAGCGTTAAATTTATACCCCTGGCCAAAATTTTCTCACCATAGCCAATGGTTAAATCCTCCATAATTAAAACTCTTTCGGCGCATTCTGCTGCCGGTGGCAGGCGCAGCTGAAATTCTTCGTTATGCGCCGGCGCGTCCAGACGCTCCAGCCTGTCCAGCTGTGATTGACGGCCGCGCGCCATTTTACTTTTGATGCCCGCCTTAAATCTGCGAATATACGCTTCCGTGCGGGCAATATAATCCTGCTGCGCGTTATACGCTGCTTCCAAAGTAGCAGATTGTATGGCCTTCTGCTCCAAATAACGGCTGTAATTGCCCTTGAAGGATTGCAGCTTGCCGCCTTCCATTTCCAAAATGCGCGTCGCCACGTTATCCAAAAAAGCGCGGTCATGGCTGACTACCAAAAGTCCGCCTTTAAATTCCTGCAAATATTTTTCCAGCCATTGCGTCATCAGAATATCCAAATGGTTGGTAGGTTCGTCCAAAATCATAAAATCAGGATTACGCACCAACGCGGCCGCCAGCATCAATCTTGTTTTTTGTCCGCCGCTCAAATTATTGGCTTCGTGGCTCCACCAGTTTTCCGTATAGCCCAGTCCGATTAGCACGCGCTTAATGCGGTTTTCAAAATTATAGCCGTCGATAAATTCATAACGCTTGGTAACGCGGCTATATTCCTCTAGGCACTGATCCAGCGCTTCTCCCTCCAGGCTGTCGGCAGCCTGCTCTAAATCTGCCAGCTTTTTGCGCAGCGTCGTAATTTCCGGGCATGCTTCGCTCATAAACTGCCAAATCGTACCATGAATATCGGTAAAGCCCTGCTGTACATAGCCCACGCTAGTGCCTGGCTCAAATTTTATCGCGCCCGCGTCTATCCAATCAGGCTGCAAAAGGCAGCGCAGCAGCGTGGTTTTGCCGCTGCCGTTGACACCTACCAGACCTACGTGTTCGCCATTTTCTATCATAAAGCTGACATTTTTAAATATTTCATGAATGCCAAAGGCCTTGCCGATTTTATCTACTACTAATTGCATAATGCTCCCTCTAATTTATCGCGTTTTATTATAACAGTAAACTTTTTTATATATTATAACCCGTTCTGCCAGCTCAAGCAAGACAATCGCACATTAGCGACAAAGCATCCGCGCGCCCAATTTTAGGCAAAAAAAAAGACCAGGCGTCGTGAGCTGCCTAGCCGTCCGTTACTTACCTACGTTTGCTTATTTTTTAGAGGAACGCTTTACAATCTCGCGATTCAGTTCCTGCAAGGTCGGTCGTTTAGTCCATTCTTGGGCAGTCATTTTTTTCTGCATATTTTTCAGCTCCTTTCTTTAAAAAATTTATTTTATTACCGCAGTTATCTTATTATAAGCAATAAACATGCTTTTGTCCAGCGATTGCGGCGATATTTTACATATTTATTACTGTTGTGAAAAATAAACGGTAAAAAAATGACCACCCGCTCAACAGATGGTCATAAGCAAAAACGCTTTTAAATTTTATCTATTATGTACAAGGTCGGACAATTCTTTGACATTTTTCTTCAGCATATCGCCAGTCGTTTTTATGATGCCATCGCTTTTAGTAGTAGCGGAACCAGCATAAGCTATGGCACTGCCAATTACTTTAAATGTACCGACAAAACCTTTTTTGAAAGCACTCCAAAAACTACCACCACCGGTAACATTATCCAACTCATCGTCGGCCAACGCCTTTACAGGCTCTGCTTCCTCTGCCATTTTTTTAACTGTTTCGCAGGCAGCGGCAAAAACCTCTTTAGTAACATTTTCTAAATAAGGCTGCATAATTTCGTAGGCGCTGTCAATATTGGTAACTGCCTCCAGCTTTTCTTGCAAAGCAGGCTCTTTTTCCAACACAGAAGCTATTTTGCCAATCACCGCCAACAATTCCTGATTCTGCAAATCTACGTTAGTCATAATAAACGCTCCTCTTCTAAATAAATCTTACCAATTTCCTTTAGCTATTTCTTCAAAAAAAACTTATATAATTATTTTAGCATGTAAAGCACCATTACGCCAAGAAATGTTTTATTACAAACTTTTTTGTATTGTGTTTCGCTATACAAACGCCTACTTATAGGTTAAAATTTAAAATTCGTTATCTAGGATATATTTTGGGATAATAGTGCGGGTCGACTAATCCATCCATAATCAACAAAAATAAACCTATACTAAAAATTACCATACCTATAACCTTAATGAATGTGTGCTTGCTATTTATAAAGAGGGAACTAACAGATATTAGCAGCAACGCCCGCCAAGAATTTATCAGCGACAAAATTCCCATTTGGCAACACCTCTTAATTTTATCTCTTCATACTTACTCTATGGCACTATCAAAAACCTGCCAACAACAAAAAAGACTCTATATAATAGTGAAAACCAAACACTTTTATCATCTCCTGCTATGTAAACAAAATTTTGCAGTTTTCTTTTGCCGCTTTAATAATTTACAAATATTTCACATTCATTCTTATTATTTTTTAAGTGTTCCATCCCTTTTGTACGGTTTTAATCACGCCAACTATGTGGAGTAGTGATTTTTCCAGTCACACTAAACTTTTTTAAGTCACACTTTTTTATGTGGGTTAGTATGATTGAGAAACATAAAAAGTATTAAAAAACAAAAAAAGCCCAAAGGAAAAAGTCCTCTAAGCCTTAATTTATCAGTATTTTGGTGCGGTCGGTGGGATTTGAACCCACACGGGATTTCTCCCACCACCCCCTCAAAGTGGCGTGTCTGCCGTTCCACCACGACCGCGTCTTTGGGAAATAACCATGTGCATATAAAAATGGTGCGGTAGAGAGGATTTGAACCTCCACGGGGTTGCCCCCACTAGCTCCTGAGGCTAGCGCGTCTGCCGTTCCGCCACTACCGCATTTTTATTCACTTGCTGCATAATCTGCAACGTAAATATAATAGCATAACTGCTTTAGTTTGTCAATAGTTTTCCTGCGAAAAGTATTGCTTTAAAGCTTTTGCAGTCTGTAATTTAATTTTGCACTACCTTATCGCAATACAGCAAATAATATTTATCCCTGTCCTGCAAAACTCGTATCACGTATTCCCGCGTATCCGGAAAAGGAATGGCGTTCAAATCATTAAAATTATCATCCCAGGAAAATTTTTCCATCCACTCGTGCGTCTGTCCGCGCCCGGCATTATAAGCAATCAGCATCAACGCCAAATTATGCTTGAATTCATACTCCAGCTCGCCCAAATACCAGCAGCCCATGCGAATATTAGTGCGCGCTTGATATAAATTTTCGTCCTTATACTCGATCAAGCCCATTTGCTCGGCAATCCAGCGTCCCGTTTCCGGCATAATCTGCATAAGACCCACCGCGCCCACGTGAGATACCGCCTTATTATCAAAACCGCTTTCATTTTTTATAATCGCCGCAACTAAAAAAGGATCAACATGATTTTTTTTGCTGTAAGTGATAATATCCTGCTGATAATCCCACATATAAACAAAACGCATCTGCACGGCGTCGCTCTGCCAAATTTTCCAGCCGCCCAAACACAGCAAAATTATCGCCAGCACCAACGCCAGCCATAAGCGCACGCCTGTTTTGCGCTGCTTGCGGCGACTGTGTCCCACCGTTTTGCGTTTAGCCGTCACTCTTGTCACCTACAAGCTGCGCCAGTTCTCTATGAACAGCCGCCAAGGTCGCCTCTAAGCTGCCGCTGTTGTCTAAAATTACGTCAGCATATTTTTTCTTTTCCTCTAAAGACATCTGCGCTGCAATGCGCGCCGCAACCTCATCCTCGGTCATGCCGCTGCGCAGCATGGCTCTTTTTATCTGCTGCTCTCGGCTCACGGCCACAAGCCATACGCTGTCCGCCTGCTTGTGCCATCCGGTTTCAATGAGCAAAGGTACGTCTAGCACCGCAGCCTGTACACCCTTTTGACGACATTGCTGCAAAAATTTTTCCGCATTCTGCCACACTATTTTATGCAGAATGGCCTCTAAGGTTTTTAAAGCCTGCTTATCGCTGAACACCAGCGCCGAAATTTTTGCTCTGTCCAATTCGCCGTCGTCAGTTAAATATGCTTTGCCAAAGGCCTGCGTTACCAAAGCCAAGCCTTCGCTGCCTTTTGCCACGGCGTCCTTAGCCTCTTGGTCTGCGTCAAACACAGGCACGCCCAGCCTGCGCAGCTCGGCAGAAACCGTACTTTTGCCGGAGGCAATGCCTCCCGTTAAACCAATTATTTTCATCTTGCGCTCCTATTTTTGACAATGCTCACAATATACGGTGCCGCGTCCGCCTACCTTAGTGCTGCACAATGCTGCGCCGCACTTTTTGCAGGGCTTGCCGCCGCGTCCGTAAACTAAAAGATGATTTTGATTATCGCCCTTATTGCCCTCGCCGTCCTTGTAATCCCGGAAGGTGGTGCCGCGGTTTTTAATTCCTTGGGCGATTACGGCATTGATCGCCTTGCACAGCGCGTCAATTTCGTCAGCATTCAGAGTATTCGCCGCGCGCATGGGCAAAATTTGCGCCAACGCTAGGCATTCATCGGCATAAATATTTCCCAAACCGGCGATAATATGCTGGTCAAGAATAAAGGTTTTCACCGCCTTGCGGCTTTTTGCTGCCAGCGAAGCAAGATATTCCGGCGTAAATTCGGCGCTCAATGGTTCCGGCCCCAAGGTTTCGTAGCCTTCGATATAAGCGTCGTTATTCGTCAGCAAATACAGCGTGCCAAAGGTACGGATATCCGTAAACCACATGGTTACGCCGCCGTCGAGTACAAATTTTATTTTGGCGTAGGCAGGCGGTTCCTGTTCACCGGGCTGAGCCAGCAAAGCGCCGGTCATGCGCAGATGCACGATTAGCTGCTGATTTTCGTCGGTAGCCAGCACCAAATATTTTCCCCTGCGTCCCACATGGCTGATGGTTTTGCCAACCAACCCTGCCACAAATTTTTCCGGCGAGGGATGCTTAATCAATCTATCTAAATAAATTTCCACGGAAACAATTTTTCTTCCTTCAATATGTGGAGCAAGAGTTTTGCGAACCTGCTCCACCTCAGGCATTTCCGGCATTATTTTCACCCTTTCGTTTATTTCAGCGGCAAATTATTTTGTTTCCGCCCAATTTTTACCAAAGTTTACCTCTGCCAGCAGTGGAATATCCAAGGACACAGCGCTTTCCATAGCCTGCTGCACCAATTCTGCTACTTGCTCTTTTTCGGCTTCCGTAACCTCCAGCACTAATTCGTCGTGTACCTGCAACAAAATGCGGCTCTTGCAGCCAGCCGCCAATAGCTCCTGCTGTACAATAATCATAGCCTTTTTCATAATATCTGCGGCTGTTCCCTGAATGGGAGTATTGATGGCGGTGCGCTCCGCAAAGCTGCGCAGATTAAAATTGCTGTGGCGGATATCCGGCAGATAACGCCTGCGGCCCATCAGCGTGGAAACATAGCCCTGCTCCCGCGCCTTGGCAACAATATCCTCCATATATTTTTTTACGCCGGTATAACGCCCAAAATAGCTGTCAATATACCCGGCGGCTTCTTTACGGGAAACCTGTAATTGGTTGGCCAAGCCAAAATCGCTGATACCGTACACGATACCAAAATTTACGGCTTTAGCGCGGCTGCGCATTTGGCTCGTAACCTCGTCCAAGGGCACGCCAAACACCTCAGAAGCAGTGCGCGCGTGTACGTCCTGACCGTGGCGGAAGGATTCCAAAAGCAGCGCGTCCTGGGCAATGCAAGCCAAAATTCTTAATTCAACTTGAGAATAATCGCAGCTCATCAGATAATCATAGCCTGCTCCAGGTACGAAAAGGCGGCGTATCTGCCTGCCCTCCTCCGTGCGGGTGGGAATATTTTGCAAATTGGGGTCCGTGCTGGACAACCGGCCTGTAACCGTCACCGTCTGCTGAAAATGCGTATGAATGCGCCCGGTTTTAGCATTGAGCAAAGGCTTCAGTCCGTCCAAATAGGTTGATTGCAGCTTAGCCAGCTTGCGGTGCTCCAAGATAGTATCAATTAAAGGATGCCTGCCCTGCAGCGCTTCCAAAACCTTGACGTCAGTGGAATAGCCTGTTTTAGTTTTTTTGATTACTGGCAGCTGCAAATGCTCAAACAAAATAATACCCAACTGCTTGGGCGATTTCAAGTTGAAGCTTTCGCCAGCCTGCTCCTCCGCCAGTCGCTCCAGCTTGCCAATGCGGAAGCTCATATCCTCGCTGAGCTGCGCTAAAAGCTCCATGTCCGGCGTAATGCCGTTATATTCCATAGCGGCCAGCACCGGTGCCAGCGGCAGCTCCAGCTCCCGATACAATTTTATCTGTTCTCTTTGCTCCAGCTGCTCACGCAGCAGCGGTACAAGCTGCGCAATGTTTTCTGCATCCGTAGGCAGAATATTTTGCAGATAGCGTTTATTTAAGTCGCCCAACGCGTAGGAGCTGTGTCCCGAATCGGCAACGTAAGCCGCCAGCGCCGCGTCCTCAATAATACCTTGGGGCTGAATATTTTGGCACAGGCAACATTTATAAATTTCCTTGCTGTCCACGGTCTGCTTGGGGCAGGAAGCAGCCAGCCATTTGCCGAACTGCTGCCAACATTGACTCAACGCGTCCAGAACATAAACAGTGTCCTCAAATAAAATTTCCGCGCGGCTGAAAAACAGCTCCGGCAGACTGCCGGAAATTTTTACGGCAAAGGATACGGCTTCTTCGCAAGCAAGCAGCTTGGCAAAAAGCTTTTCTGCCTGCGCCGCGGAAGCTAAAGTAACAATTTCCGCGGACTCCTGCTCCACAGTTTCGCCGAACAAATCAAAGCTGTGCTGCTCGCCGCCCAAAACCGCCGCAAAACGCTCATACATATTGCGGAACTCCAAATCCTGCAGCAGCGTGCGCGCTTCCTCTTTAACGGGAACCAACTTATACCAATTTACATTGGTATCAACAGGCGCTTCCGTGCAGATGGTCGCCAGCTTTTGGCTGAGCAGCGCCGATTCCTTATTTGCTTCCAGCTTGGCACGCAGCGCTTTAGCGGTAACCTTGTCCGTATTTGCCAACACATTTTCTACGGTGCCATATTCTTTAATCAATTTAAGCGCCGTTTTGGGACCAACTCCCGGCACACCGGGAATATTATCGGAGGTATCGCCCATCAAGCCTTTCAGCTCAATAAGCTGCTTGGGCTCCAAGCCCTCGTAATTAGCGGAAAATTCTGCTTCGTCAAAAATTTGGATGTCGCTGATACCGCGCTTAGTATAAAAAACTTTAGTGCGCTTGTCCACCAGCTGCAATTCGTCCCTATCGCCGGTGACGATAATCACTTCTATATCCTGCGGCGCTTTTTTGGCAAAGGTACCGATAATATCGTCGGCTTCGTAATTATCCAGCTCTAAGGTGTGAATGCCCAGCGCGTCCAAAACCTTCATCGCCAGCGGAAACTGCTCGCTTAGCTCGCTGGGCGTAGGCTTGCGCTGACCTTTATAGTCGGCGTACATTTCGGTGCGAAAAGTTTTGCGCGATTTATCAAAGGCTACAGCCATATAACGGGGCTGCAAATCGCCTAACAGCTTGAGCAGCATATTGCACAATCCGTAGACCGCGCCCGTATGCACGCCCTGCTTATTCATTAACGGCGGCAGCGCAAAAAACGCCCGGTGAATTAGGCTGCTGCCATCTATTACTAAAAATTTATCTGCCATAATGTTTCTCCTCGCATACAAATTCAGTTGAGGGTTAATATCCAGTTTTTATTATAACATAATATTGCTAAAACTCGAATAAGAGAATGGAGAATTTACAAAGTGGACACTTAGTTGAAGAATATCCCTGCGGACAATAATCTTTTTGAAAAAGTCCTTTTATAAATTTTCTTACCTGTTTACCGTAACAAATGAATACAACGTAAATTGAACACTATACTCGACGATAAAACACCACTATACTTATTGCAAAAGCAGCGACAGCAGCACCGGTACCAGCAAGGATAAAACCAGTCCGTTGATAAAAGAAAACATCGCTGTGTGCATTCCCGCCGCTTTGATTACCAGGGGCAGCAGCGAATCCATAGTACCAGCGCCACCGGGAGCAATACAAATAAGCTTGTGCCAGCGCGCCAAAATAGGAATCAGTACAAAGGACGAAACCTCGCGCAGCATATTAGCAAAAAAAGCAATTGTGCCCAGCTCCGTGCTGTGCATAGTGCTGATAATAACAGAAGAAAGGCTGTACCACCCAAGGCCGGAGCCCACCAAAACAGAATCCGCCGCGCCAATTCCCGTCACAAAATGACTAAAATAAGCGCCGCCTAAGCTGCCGATAACGGTCCCCAGCGGCAGCGCCACAGCCAAAGCCATATTTTTAGGCGTGCAGATACGCTTCAGCAGACTGCGGTTGGAGCCAATTTCAATACCGGCCACAAAGCCCATAAAATCCAGCGCCGCCATCAGCGTATCGTCCAAAAGCGGCTTAGCGCTTACATCTAAAAAAGCATAGCCTAAAGCCATGCCCACAACAATAGTTCCCAGCAGTGCGCCAATCATTCTGCTTCATCCTCCTCGTCAAAATGCGGCGCCAGCAGCTTGATGATAACATAGAACATGCCCATAGTGCCCAAAATCGCACTGCTGCCTAAAATAAACGCCTGCTGCCCCAAAACGGGAACCTTGTTCAGCATTTCTTTGTCGCAGCCGATTTTCGCGCCCAAGCACATCAAAATAATAAATAAGCACACGGTGGAAAAGCGGTTCAGCCACAACTTAGTTTTGTAGTTAAAAACATTCAGCAAGCCCAGTACAATACCGGCCGTAATCGCCAAAATAATAATGGTCATGTAAAAGCATCCTCCAAAAAAAGCCTCGGTCAAAATCATCCGCAGATAATTTCAGCCGAAGCTTTTCTTCTAGTACAAATATTTTTACAGTACGTCTACTTCTTTAACCTCTTCAATATTATGCTTCTTAGCATAACCGGTGAGCATTAAGGTCAAAGCGCCGTCGCCGGTAACGTTGCAGGCAGTACCAAAGCTATCCTGCAAAGCAAAAATGGTCAGCATTAAAGCAGTGCCCGTAGCGTCGAAGCCTAAAACACTGGTAATAAGGCCCAAAGAAGCCATTACCGTACCGCCGGGAACGCCGGGAGCGCCAATGGCAAAAATGCCCAACAGCAGGCAGAACAGTACCATGGTGCCCACAGCCGGAATGGTACCGTACAGCACTTGAGAAACCACCATAACAAAAAACACTTCGGTCAACACGCTGCCGCACAGATGGATATTAGCAAACAGCGGAATGCCAAAGTTTACCAAATCCTTGCGCAGAACGGTAGACTTCAGCGCGCATTTTAAAGCCACAGCCAAAGTTGCGGCAGAGGACATAGTGCCGACTGCAGTAATATAAGCCGGGCCGTAATTTTTTACTACGTCCATGGGATTTGCTTTCGCATAAACGCCTGCCAAAAGATACAGCAGTGTCAGCCAAATATAATGACCAATCATAACAATAACAACTACCATTAAAAATACGGGCAGCTGCTTAGTAATTGTGCCTTCATAAGCCAAGCCGCAGAAGGTGCAGGCGATAAAAATCGGCAGAATAGTAATAACAACTTTAGTAACAATAGCCAAAACAATCTGTTGGAACTCTTCCAAAACCTTAGTAATGGTCACGGAATTTGTCCAAGTTGCGGCCAAGCCCAAAAGCACGGACAGCACCAGCGCGCTCATAACGCTCATGATGGGCGCAATCTGCAAATCAAACAGCAGCTTTGGCAGCTCTTTTAAACCATCTACCGTCGGAGTGATTTCCAAAAACGGAATCAAGGTATAGCCTGCGGCAGCAGAAAATAAAGCAGCGCCAACAGAGGACACATAAGCCAAAACAATGGCCACCCGCAGCATTACGCTGGCATGACGACCAAGACGGGTAATTGACGGAGCGATAAAGCCGATAATAATCAGCGGCACGCAGAACATAATCAAATTGCCCAGCAGGCTTTTAACGGTGAGAATAATCTGCATAATATTCTCGCCCACACTGAGGCCGACACCCATACCCAACAGAACGCCTAACAACAGGCGTGCAGGTAAACTCCCAAGAATACTCATAAAGACACTTCCATTTCTCAAAATAAATTTTCCTATTTCTAATAATAACGTATACCTTTTATTTTGGCAAGTAAAACCATCAAAAAAATGTAACTATTTCTTGCTTAGTGTCTTTGTATTAGAATATGATGCTTTAATTTTCCGGCTGATAAACAGCCAACGCTTCCAAAGCCAAAGCATAACCGGCGAAGCCTAAGCCGCAAATCTGCCCGATACAGCCGGCCACAGTTACCGAGTGATGACGAAATTCCTCGCGTTTATGAATATTGCTGATGTGCACCTCGATGGCAGGCAGATTAACCGCCTTCAGCGCATCCAAAATGGCTACGCTGTAATGAGTAAACGCCGCCGGATTGATAACAATACCGTCAAAATTGCCGTAGGCCTGCTGAATTGCCGTAACAATATCGCCCTCGTAATTGCTTTGCAAAAGCTCCACCTCCACGCCTAAGCGCGCCGCCGCGGAACGAATATAAGCGCACAGGCTTTCATAATCCTGACGGCCGTAAATTGCTTTTTCTCTTGTGCCTAACATATTAATATTAGGCCCGTTCAAAACTAAAATTCTGCGCATGTCGCACACTCCTATTCTGCAATTTTTTTGGCACAGCTTTCCAGCAGAGCCAGTGTTTTGCCGGAATTATCATTATTGGCAATAATTTTATCGGCATATTTTCTGTATAATTCAATGCGCTCGTCATACAGCTTGAACAAACGCTGCTTATCGTCTGCCAGCAAGGGTCTCTCGTCGCCGTGAATGCAGCCGATGATTTGCGCGGGACTTCTATCAATAAAAACAACAACGCCCTTTTGCTTTAGCAGCGCCATATTTTCGCTGCGCTTAACGGCACCGCCGCCGGTAGCGATAACAACTCCCTCCAGCTCTGACAAATACGCTAAGGTTCTTGTTTCGGCAGCGCGGAAGGCATCCTCGCTTTCGGCAAAAAAGCTTTTGATTGTACGCTGCTCCCGTTGCTCCAAAATAATATCGGCGTCATAAAAATCGCAGCCCAAGCGTTTAGCCAGCCTTTTGCCAAAGCTGCTTTTGCCGCAGCCCGGCATACCAATTAAAACAATATTTTTCATATTTTCTGCTCCAATGCCTGGGTAATACGCAAAATAAGCCGACTGTCATATTTTTCCTGCTGCCAAATTTCCTGCGCCGCCACAGCCTGCGCTACCAGCATAAACAAGCCGTTGACCGCCTTATGACCGGCTTTTTCCGCCTGCCGTAAAAATAAAGTTTGGGCAGGATTATAAATTAAATCCACGCTGGCGGCAAAAGCGGCGCTGATTGCCGCGTTCACAGGCGTAGCCTCCGTTTTAGGGAACATACCTACGGGCGTGCAGTTAATTAAAATGTCGCCTGATAGCTTTGCAAGCGCAGCGTAATCAATAATTTCTAAATTGGCGGCCATTTTGACAAAATGCGGGTCGGCTTTTGTTATATCGCGCGTAACTAAATATAATTTGCCCGCGCCTTGGTCGGACAAATATTTTACTACTGCCCGCGCTGCGCCGCCGCTGCCCAAAACAGCGCAAATTTTATTCTGCACCGCAATATCGTTATATTCTAACATGCGTCCAAAGCCAAAATAATCCGTATTATAACCAAAGACTCCCGCCGCGGTGAAATTTATAGTATTGACTGCGCCAATAGCCTCCGCCTCCGGCGCAATTTTATCCAGCAATGGCATAACGTGCAGCTTGTGCGGAATTGTCACGTTAACGCCTGCGTAATTCTGCCGCAGGTTCTGCATAAGCCGGGGCAGCTCTTCCAGCTCTGTTTCCAAAAGCTCGTAGCTGCCGTTTTTGCCCGTATACTCAAAAAACAGCTCATGAATTGCCGGTGACAGGCTGTGCCCCAGCTTGCCGCCAATAAGGCCAAATTTATTCGCAGTCATCAGCTACACCTTCTTTTCGTAGGCGCAGTAATTGCCCAAAATTTTTACATAGGTGCTCTTAGCACGCACCTCATCCAGCACATCCGCCACCAGCGGATCGGACAAATTGCCCGTCACATCAATATAAAAGAAATATTCCCAAGATTTTCCTACCATAGGACGGGACTCTAAATTCAGCATATTGAGTCCTGTGTGATAGAAGCTGGCCAGCATTTTATATAAAGAGCCGGTTTCATGCTTCACAGCCACAATCAAGGTTATTTTGTTGGCGTTGGGAACAACCTCTGCTTCCTTAGCAATCACGATAAAACGCGTATAGTTATTATTATTGCTGTTGATAGCAGGCGCGATTACCTTCAAATTATATAATTCCGCTGCCGTCTTACCCGCTACAGCGCCCAAGGAAATATCCTGCTTAGACGCAACCTCCTCCGCGCTTTTGGAAGTACTGAAAAAAGGCACCTGTTCTATCTGCGGATAATCGCGGAAAAAATCCTTGCACTGCTTAAAGCCTTGAGGATGAGAATAAACTGTTTTAATGCTTTGCAGCGTTGCGCCCTCGCAGCCCAAAAGATTCTGCTCAATTTTTACGCACTGCTCACCCACAATATGACAATCATACTGACGCAGCAAATCGTAAACCTCGGTAATGCCGCCGGTAGAGCTGTTTTCAATAGGCAGCACGGCGTAATCCATGTCACCTGCGGAAATGCTGCCGATAACCTCGTCAAAAGTATTAAAATGATGGCGGTTAAATTTACGTCCGCGGAAATAATCTTCCAACGCCTGATGCGTAAAGGAGCCCGCCGGACCAAAGCAGGCAATTTTTAAAACTCTGTCGCCGGAAGCAGCCAGCGCTGTTTCCTCTAAAACGCAGGCTTGGTCAATAACGGAGCGCATAATATTTTTTACGGCTGCGGCATAATCCTTGTTGTCCAACAAACCTACAACTTTAGCAATTACTTGCTCCTCGCGAGCTTTATCCTTAACCGGCATTCCTTTGGCTTTTTTATAAGCGGCAACCTGCATCACCAAGCGCAGGCGGCTTTCTAAAATTTCCGCCAGCTTTTTATCAGCCTTGTCGATTTCCGTGCGAATCATTTGTAAATCTAATTCCTGCATATTATTTCTCCCATTTCTTTGCTTCCAGCAGCAAATCCCACAGCGTCCAAGCCGTAACGGCTTCAATAACCGGCACGGCGCGCTGCACAATGCAAGGGTCGTGCCGCCCCGTAATAGTTAACAGCGTATCGCAGTGCTGCGCTACGTCCACCGTACGCTGCTCCCGGGCAATGGACGGTGTCGGCTTCATGACAACTTTAAAAATCAAAGGCATACCGTTGGTCAAGCCGCCGGTAACGCCGCCGTTATAATTAGTCAGGCAGCGTACTCTGCCGTTGTCGTAATACATTTGGTCATTGGCTTCCACGCCGGTTAAATTGGCAAAATTAAAGCCCTCGCCAAATTCGATACCCTTAACTGCGGGCACGGAAAATAAAATTTGGCTCAAACGGCTTTCTACCGAATCAAAATAAGGCGCGCCCAGTCCGGCAGGCAGATTTATGGTCATCAGCTCGATTACGCCGCCGACGCTGTTTAATTCTCCCTTAGCCTTTAAAATACACTGCTGCATCTTTTCGCCAATATTATCGTCCATAACCGGAAAATTTTTGGCGGCGATTTTTTGCAGCGTTGCCACGCTTTCACCCAAAGGATTAAAGGCAGGCTCCGCTATATTATGCACTTGCAGAATATGCGCGCCTAAAGTAATTCCGTAGTGCGCCAGCGCCTGCTTAGCCACCGCTCCGGCAAAAACTAAGGGCGCAGTCAGTCGCGCGCTGAAATGTCCGCCGCCGCGATAATCATTAAACCCCTGATAGCGCACATACCCGGCATAATCTCCGTGCCCGGGACGCATTTTATCTTTCAATATACTATAATCTTTGGAATGCTGGTCGCCGTTGACAATGCGCACACACAAGGGCGTACCTGTGGTATAGCCGTTGAAAAAGCCGCTTTGAATTTCCACGGCGTCCTTTTCCTTGCGCGCCGTAGTCAACGCGCTCTGTCCCGGCGCGCGGCGAGCCATTTCCTTGGCAATTTTTTCTTCATCCAGCGCCAGTCCAGGCGGCAGTCCGTCTAAGACCACACCGATGGCTTTGCCGTGAGATTCGCCGTAAATGGCCATTTTGATATTTAAGCCGTAAATTCCGCTCATAATATTTCCTCCACACGACCACCTACGCTTTTGTAATCCTCCCAAAAATCAGGATAGGACTTAGCAACGCTGTCTGAACCGGTCAAAATAATGGGCTGCGCGCATTTTTGCGCGGCAATAGCCAGGCTCATGGCAATGCGGTGGTCGTTCCATGCGTCCACCTCTACACCGCCGCGCAAGCCTTGGGGTTTGCCGACGATGGTCAAGCCTTCCGCCTCTTCCGTAACGTCCGCGCCCATTTTATTCAGCTCGCTGGTCATGGCAGCCAAGCGGTCGCATTCCTTAATACGCAGACGGGCTGCGTTAATAATTTTCGTCGTGCCCTCGCTGACGGCAGCCAAAACCGTAAGCACGGGAATAATATCGGGGCAGTTGGCCGCGTCAATCACCGTAGCTTTGGTCACTCCGCCGCTGACTGTTACGCTGTCCGCATTTTTTTCCACAAGCGCGCCCATACGCTGCATAATTTCCAGCACTGCCTTATCTCCTTGCAAGGAATTAAAATCCATGCCTGCGCAGGTAATTTTTGCGCCTAAGCTGCCGCCTACAGTCCAAAAGGCAGCCTGGGACCAATCGCCCTCAACTCTGCTGTCCAACGCCTGATAACGCTGTTTACCTGGCACCAAATAACGGCGGTGCCTGCCGTTTTCATTTTCAACTTTAACGCCAAATTTTGCCAGGCAGCTGATAGTCATATCCACATAAGTGGAAGATTCCAGCGGTGAAGTAATTTCAATCACCGAATCGCCGTTCAAGAGCGGCAAAACAAACAACAAACCGCTGACAAACTGGCTGCTCACATCGCCGGGAAGCTTAAAAATTCCCGGCTGCAATTTCCCGTTAACCGTCAGCGGCAGCTTGCCGTTATCACTAAAATACTGTATAAACTGTTTGTCAAAAATATCGTAATAAGCCTGCAGCGGACGTGAAACAAGCTTGCCGTGGCCGATAAAGGTCAGCGGACAATTTAGATTTGCGCCCAGCGGCAGAAAAAAGCGCAGCGTCGAGCCGCTTTCGCCGCAGTCCACGCTGTCCGCAGCAGCCATAGGATGCCCGGTGCCGGAAATTTGCAGCGCCCTACGTCCCGCAAACATGCCGGGCACCTCATCCACAGCTACGTTGATTGCCCGCAGACAGCGCATGGTAGCTTCAATATCCTTGGACATGCTAATGTTATCAATAATACTTGTACCGCAAGCTAAACCGGCGCAGATTATTTCTCTGTGCCCCATGCTTTTGGAGGACGGAGCCTGCACCAATCCCTGTAATTTACCGGGAAAAACTCTTATTTTTTTCATCATGCTTACCCCAAATACTCCGGCACCTGCTGCCAGGCTAATTTCAGTAACTCGCCTTGACCGATTGCCTTAAGAATGATAATCGTAATGCTGTTGCCGTTTTTCTTTTTATCCCGCGCTATGGTTGCCAGCAGCTCACTTTTAGCCACGCCTGCATCCAGCGGCAGCTTATATTTTTCCAGCACATTTTTAATGCGCGCAGCGGTGCCGTTAGCCGTAAGCCCTAAATTTTCCGTGCGCTGCGTAAGCTGATACATGCCGATAGCCACGCCCTCTCCATGAGTAAAGCCGCCGTAGCCAAAATGCTGCTCCACCGCGTGACCTAAGGTATGACCAAAATTCAGCAGCATCCGCAGCCCGGTATCAAATTCATCCTGCTCCACAATGCGCGCTTTAATGGCGCAGCAGTCAGCAACAATCTCATCTATATGCGCCAGCAGCTCTGCGTCGTCGGCAAAACCGGCAATTTTAGCGAATAAAGCTGCATCCTTAATACAGCCGTATTTGATAGCTTCCGCCAAACCGTCGTGCAGAAATCTAACCGGCAGGGTGCGCAAAAGCCCCGTGTCGATAAATACTGCTTTAGGCTGATAAAATGCTCCCGCTAAATTTTTCCCCGCCTGCAAATCTACAGCCACCTTGCCGCCGACGCTGCTGTCTATCTGCGCCAACAAAGAAGTAGGAATCTGCACAAAGGCTACGCCGCGCATAAAGCTGGCGGCCGCAAAACCGCCAAGGTCTCCTACTACACCGCCGCCCAAAGTCAAAACCACATCGGAGCGCGTCATGCCGCCCTGTGCCAGCTGCTCCAACACGTCGCTCAAAACGCTGATATTTTTGCTTTGCTCGCCTGCGGCAATTACCACCGTCAGCACGCTCAAGCCAGCAGCTTCCAAGCTTTCCCGCAGCGCTTGCGCGTACAACAGCGCAACGTTGGTGTCGCTGATAATCGCCGCTTTGCGCGCTTTAGGCAAAAGCTGCGCCACCTTAGCGCCAACGCCGGGCAGAAGTCCCGCGGCAATTTCTATATCATAGGCATGAGCCCCTAAATCAACATGAATAGTTCGCATCAGTAAAGCTCCTTTCGCCGAGCAGCCGACATGCGCATCAAATTTTTCAGCGTCTCGCCGTCGCCGCTGCGCAGCGCTTTGCGCCACAGCTCCAGCTGCTCCATGTATTTATCAATTTCGTCAGCTACTTTCTCTTTATTGGCTAAAAACAGCGTACACCACAGCTCAGGATTGATGTCAGCGACGCGGGTGCCGTCACGAAAGCTTCCGGCCACAAAATATTTTGTTTTATCATTATAAGAAGCGCTGTCCATCAAAGCCACTGCCGTCACGTGCGGCAGATTGCTGGTAAAGGCAATGGTGCGATCATGCTCCTCCGGCGTCACCTGCACTGTATGCTTGCAGCCCAACGCCTTGGCAAAGCTTTCCAGCCAGCTGATTGCGGCAGCGGTATTATTTTTTTCCGGCACAATAATATAATTGGCATTACAAAAAATATCTGCGTCCGCCATACCTAAGCCGCTGCTTTGACGTCCCGCCATGGGATGACCGCTGATAAATTCCATCTCCGGCACCAGCGCCGCCTGCACCTCGGCAATCATATTATTTTTAATGCCCGCCGCATCCGTAAGCAGCACATTATTTTTAAAATTCTGCACATTATTTTTGATAAACCCCGCTATGGCTTCGGGATAAATAGCGCAGATAATCACGTCAGCCTGCTGCAGGCGGGTATCAGCTTCCGTCATGCCAAAATCAATCAAACCCATTCCTGCAGCCTGCGCCAAAGTCGCTGCACTGCGCTCCACGCCGATTATCTGCTTTGCTCCCAGCCTGCGCAACGCTTTGGCATAGGAACCGCCGATAAGCCCCAAGCCCACTATAGCAAAGCTTAAATTTTTCCAATTTGTGCTTCTAAAATCAGCTTCCAAAAAAATCACTCCTAATCTACATTTCTACCATGCTGCTAAATACAAGGCTAGCTCCAGTGAGCAAAAAGAACACTGGAGCTATTTTTATCTATATTATAATTCACGTCCCACAATTTGAGCAATGCCTTTCAGCTCGCCCATAAGTTTGTCAAAGCGCTGCGGCTTTAAGGATTGCGCGCCGTCGCATAATGCGCATTCAGGATTGTTGTGAACTTCAATCAAAAGTCCGTCCGCGCCTACGGCTACGGCAGCCTTTGCCAAGGGCTCTACCATCCACCACAAGCCCGCCGCATGACTAGGGTCGACAATTACGGGCAGATGGCTTAATTTTTTCGCCGCGGGAATGGCGCTCAAATCCAAGGTGTTGCGCGTGTAATGCTCAAAGGTGCGGATGCCGCGCTCGCACAAAATTACATTTTCGTTGCCGCCTGCCATGATGTATTCGGCGGACATAATCCATTCTTCAATCGTTGCTGAAAGACCGCGCTTCAACAGTATCGGCTTGTTGGTTTTGCCTAATTCTTTCAACAGCTCAAAATTCTGCATGTTGCGCGCGCCTACTTGAATTAAATCCACATCCTCCACAAAGCGTTCAATTTTATCAGCCGACATAATTTCGGTACAGATAGGCAGGCCGGTTTCTTCGCGGGCAGCCTTTAGATAGTCAAGGCCAAGCTCCTTTAACCCTTGGAAAGAATACGGCGAAGTACGGGGTTTAAAAGCGCCGCCGCGCAGCAAACTTGC
>Ga0129316_1000041_pt1 | contig 98198 bp, 96 predicted proteins | sample Cm1ome_2_FD_94429 | JGI IMG/M metagenome (GOLD analysis project Ga0129316, IMG submission 94429) | Eastern black-and-white colobus group fecal microbial communities from Wisconsin, USA - Cm1022B metagenome | ecosystem: Host-associated > Mammals > Digestive system > Large intestine > Fecal...
ACTCAGCAGTGATTGATTGCTCAAACAATTGAGAATTGTTTGAGGTTGGAAATCTAGCTTGCAAAGCAAGCGTCAAAAAGTGCCTAATCAATTGTGCATGGGAAACTCTAAGTTGACTAAAGTTGGTAATCGCTGTTTTAATATTTTTTGACAGCGACCTTCAACAATCTATCCCCAGATTGTTGAAGTCCAAACTACTGCGCCTTGTAAATAATAACTATATAAATAAAGAGGCTGAGTACTTTTGTCTCAGCCTCTATTTCTTAATAATCAAGTGCATCCGAATTACCAGAAGCATTCCCAACAAAGTAACCTGTTTTACAGTTAATTGAGAAAAGGTATGTTCCGTCAGCCTTGAACATATTATAGTAACCATTTCCATTAATGATGTTAACTTTTTCAAGAATGTAATCATTTCCTGAGAAGTAACCACGTGATTGAGATGTTGCCACAATTTTATCAAGTACACCATCCGCAAATGTCCAAGCAGAATTGCTTGAATCCGCAATCGCTGAATCACTATAAGGAACACGGCTCAAGCTACGTTGAAGTGTAGAAGCATCATAAGATGTGATACCATATCCACTAGCTCCAGAGACAGTTTGTGTTGTTGACGTATCAGATGATGATGCACTTTCTGTCTGGCTTGATGTGCTTGCGCTTGCTTCTTGACTACTTGATGACGCCAAAGTAGCTAACTGATTCTTACCATCGGTAATCGCTGATTGCAACAATGTATCTAGATTAGCATTGCCTGTATTCAAAAGCTCACTTGATAAATTATCAAAGTTAGCATCAGATTTTACAGTTGCTGAAGCTTTTTCCCCATTTACAATAACATTTGATTCAAATAAAGCATTGATTGTTTGGATAGCTGTAATTTGAGCTGCCAAAGTATCGTATTCTTTCTTAGCGTCGTCATAGTAATCTGTGTCTTTTAAGTCATCTAGTTTTTCTTTTAATGATGAAATATTATCAAATTCACTATTTTTCAATTTTGTTTTAGTATCATCTGTAAAGAAAGCTGCATAGGCATCGTCAAATGCTGTTTTTGCCTTTTTAGCTGCTGCAGACGAACTAGATGATGTTGATTTCTTAGTTGTAGATGTTGATGAGCTAGCAACACTCGTGCTTGATTCTCTGGTATAATTTAAACCGTAAGCCACACCAAAAATAGCGACAACAAGAGCTGCCAAGCCACCAATAATCACACGTTTATTTTTATAAGTTGGCTGCTCATCTGCCGTTTCAAGAGCAATAGCTTCGCTATTTTTGTCATCAGCAACCACAGCTGATGCAGCTTCTGGAGTTGGCTCTGAAACTGCTGAATCAGCATTTGGTATTTCAATACTAACATTCTCTTGCTGAATCGTTGAGTCGTTTTCAGATGCTACATCTTCTGATACCGGTACTTCTTGCGAAGTCTCTTGAGTGTCCTCAAGCTTTTCTGCTTCAAAATCAACAGCTTTAGGCGTAGCTTCGTTTTCTTTCAAAGCAGACTCACCAACAATCCCGTTGTTAACCAATTCCTCGCGCTGCTTTTTAATGAAATTATCCAAAGCTTTGGTATCTAAATCGTCAAAGTCAGATAATTTAGCCTCAAACTTTTGTGATGTCACTTCGTCTCGGTGCTGTTTAATGTATTTATCCAAAACACCGTCAGACTCAGTCACCCCAGCTTTTAATTCAGAATCCTTCCGAACAGCTTCCCCAATGGTCATATTTTTTACATCTTCTAAATTAAGCCCTTCTTGTTCTTCAGAAGATGGCAATTCTTTCTTGTCTGACACGCTTGTTCACCTCTCTAAATCAGATTGTCATTTTTATTAGGCTGTTTAACGCCGTATTTTACTTTTCTTGCGCTGGCGCAGTAACTGAACGTTTAACACGTTCGCCATAGAATTGGTACAAATCAACTCTTAGTGTACCGTTGTACAATTTACGTTTTTTATCAGCCTGTGAACCATATTTTCGTTCAAATTGTTCATCACTTGTTAGGATAAATTTACTCCATGTTTTTAGCGGAGCAAAAGTCTGTCCCATTTCATTATACAAGATGTCCACAGCTTTGTCATCCAGCAATCGTTCACCATAAGGGGGGTTAGACACGATAACACCGTTGATTTTATCAGTTTTTAAATCTTGAAGTCGCATTTGTTTCAATTTGATGACATCTGCAAGTCCTGCTTCCTCAGCATTCTTTTTCGCAATGTCAATCATGCGTCCGTCAATATCAAATCCAGAAATATCAAGTTCAATGTCATAATTAGCTTTTTCTTCAGCTTCATCACGAACTTGTTGAACCAAATCATCGTCAACCCAATTCCATTCCTCAAAAGCAAAGTCACGATTAAAGCCTGGCGCAATGTTCATGCCAATCATAGCCGCCTCGATACAGAAGGTTCCCGAACCACATGTTGGGTCGATAAAAGGTTTATCTGGATACCAGTTTGACAACTCAATAATTGCTGCTGCCATATTTTCCTTAATCGGAGCACCACCTTTTTCCACACGGTAACCGCGTTTGAAAAGACTTGCTCCTGTTGTATCAATCATAACTGTTGCTTTATCTTTTAAAATGGAAACTTCTATTCTAAATTCTGCCCCACTTTCTTGCAGCGGAACACCTTCTGGACGATGATAAACTTTTTGCAGTTTTTTAACAACAGCTTTTTTACTAATAGCTTGAACACTTGGCTCATTATGTAGTTTAGATTTCACACATTTTGCCTTTGAAATCGGGAACTTAGCACCAAGTGGTAAATAATTTTCCCAATCTAATTTGTAAACACCTTGAAATAACTCTTCAAAGGTACGAGCCGGAAATTCACCGACTACAATTTTAATACGGTCAGCCGAACGTAACCAAAGGTTGGTTGTCGCAATCGTTCTAACATCTCCTTGAAAACGGACTTTTCCATTTTCGACTTGGCAGTCAATGCCTAAATCACGGATTTCACGCCCTACAACCGCTTCAAGTCCTGCTGCCGCTGTCGCTACTAAATTAAACGTTTTTTTCATTCATTAATTCCTATTTCATCAAATACTTATCTATAAGTTTAACACGTTTTACTGGCTTTAAGCTAGTAAAAATCAATTAATTTTCAAACACCATTATTAGCCAATATCTAGTATTAAAATACAACCAAAAATAAAAGCTAGCCTAAGCTAGCTATATACCTATATGCAATTTTCTATAAGCCATGTTTTGTTCCAGAGATAACTAGGTCTTATCTCCTTCGATAATCATCTGTCTACTGTTTCCAGTCAGGATAGATTGTTCGGATTCCAACTATCCCATGCCCCTACCAAAGTTTGGGTTGCTAGCTTGAGGGGTTTACCGCGTTCCACTTCTTAGGTTTCCCCAAGAACTACGTCACTGTGGCACTTTCAGGGCTATTCAGACATATCCGTAAAGACTTAGCCTTTTTGCCCGCCGTAACATCAAAAAGATGTCCCTAGGCTTATTGATTCACCTAGCACAAACACTACCGGCATCACAGCCAGTGCTAGCATGGACTTTCCTCATGGTATTAAAATACCACGCGATTATCCAAAAATTGCAATTTATAAACTCACTTTGACAAATTTCCAAAATAAGTTAAACACAAAATCAAAACAGCTTACTAACTGTCGTTAGTTAGGCTGTTTATTCAGTGATTTGTTTTCCAAATACTTCTTTTTCCAATCGGCTAATACGTTTCAAAATATCAATATTTGTTGCTGATTGAGCAACGCGTGTTTGTTGCTCTGCATTAACCGTATGTGAACCAACATAAGATGGTGTTGGCGCTGCTTTTGGTTTTGCAGCGAGTTGTTGTTTTAATTTTTCATTTTCAGCGCGTAGTTCTTGAACCTGTGAAATATAACTTTCATAGTCCTTGATGATGTCATCAAGAAATTCATCTACTTCTTTCTTGTCATAACCACGCATACTGGTTTTAAATTCTTGTTCAAAAATGTCCTTAGGACTGTAAATAATACTTGCCATTCTATCTCTCCAAACAAAACTATTCTAGTTAAAAGTAAGAATATGAAATCGTCATATCAAGATATATGTTACAGAAAAATTAATGAAAAATCAAGCATTTACCTTTATTTCATTATTAAAATTTTATTACCATTCTTCTAAGAATTCATTAAGACGGTCAAAGGTTAGAAAATTAATCGGATAGTTCTCTTTTTCTTGCATCACTTGCAACAAATATTTTAAAGTTGTTTCATTTTCGGTGTCGTAAAAAAGATAAGCTCCTTCTGTGTTATCTACTAAAAATTGATTATAGTTTTTAAATTGACTTGGATTTTCATAATTTTTATAGGTATATTTGACAAAATCAACCTGCTTAAATTCACCTAATTTTACTTGGTTAGCTTCGTTCCAATTTTGACCATGATTTTCAAAAGTAAAAATCGTTGCTATACTAAACTCATATTCTTCTTGCAATTCCTTGGCAACTTGCAAAGCCCAATATTCAAAACCAAGATTTCCCATAAAAATCAGCCAATCTATACCTTCTTCAAAATAACGAATCAAATCATGGCGGATAGCTTTTTTGATAACACTAATGCGCTCATCCTTATCTTGAAAGATTCCTAATTCAAAACTCTTATAGCCCGTCACAAGAATTGCAGCCATATTCTGTTTCCTTTCTAAAAATATGTTATAATAAAATTGCTTATATTGACTTAAGCATGAATGTTAGGAGTTCTATGGTTAATTACCCTCATCATCTTATTCGAAAACAAGCAGTTCCTGCTTCTAAAAAGGTGAAAAAATCAACGGTTAACTTTGCTAATCGTGGGATGAGTTTTGAGGCAGCAATTAATGAAACCAATAATTATTACTTATCTCGTAATATTGCTGTCATTCATAAAAAACCAACACCGATTCAAATTGTTAAAGTTGATTATCCGAAAAGAAGCCGTGCCAAAATTGTAGAAGCCTACTTTCGACAAGCTTCCACGACCGATTATTCTGGTGTCTATAAAGGGCGCTATATCGACTTTGAAGCCAAAGAAACGCGGCAAAAGACATCTATGCCATTGAAAAATTTCCACGCTCACCAGATTGAGCACATGGCAAATGTTTTAAAACAAGACGGCATCTGCTTTGTTCTACTTCATTTTTCGACACTTAAGGAAACTTATTTTCTACCTGCTAGTGCTCTAGTAGATTTTTACCAAATCAATCTCGGCACCAAATCCATGCCACTTGATTATATCAGAAAAAATGGTTATGTGGTGACAACAAGTTCACTACCTCAAGTTCCTTATTTAGATATTATTGATCAAAAAATTTTAGGCGGTGATCACAATTAAAAAGAAAATAATAAGAAAACGAAAGAAAACTAATTCTACTACTTCTTCAAGAAAAGCAACTACTCTTAAAGTCTTAAAATACGGCTTGATTGCAGGACTAACACTTGTCATTGCAGCTGTTTTGGCTGGTGGCTCTCTCTTTGCTTATTACGTAAGTAGTGCCCCAAAATTATCTGAAAGCAAGTTATCATCTACTAACTCTAGTTTGATTTACGATTCAAGTGGCAATTTGATTGCGGACCTTGGTTCTGAAAAACGTGAGAGTGTTACGGCTGATAACATTCCTTTGAATTTGGTAAATGCCATTACTTCTATTGAAGATAAACGTTTCTTCAAACACCGTGGTATTGATGTCTACCGTATTCTTGGAGCTGCTTTTAACAACTTCACTAGCTCGAGTACCCAAGGTGGATCCACACTTGACCAACAGCTGATTAAATTGGCATACTTCTCAACGAGTGAATCCGATCAGACCTTAAAACGTAAGGCGCAAGAAGCTTGGCTTGCTCTCCAAATGGAACGCAAATATACTAAGGAAGAAATTTTAACGTTCTACATTAACAAAGTCTATATGGGAAATGGTAACTACGGCATGCTTACCGCTGCTAAATCTTACTATGGTAAAGATTTGAAAGACTTATCCATTGCCCAGCTTGCCTTACTTGCAGGAATTCCTCAAGCTCCTAGTCAATATGACCCTTATACTAATCCAGACGCAGCACAAAGTCGTCGTGATACCGTTTTGGCGGAAATGTACGAGGACGGTAACATTACAAAAGACGAATACGATACTGCGGTAGCAACTCCTGTCACAGACGGTTTACAAACCCTCACGGAGACATCAAGTTATGATGCTTACCTTGATAATTATATTAAGGAAGTTATCGAAGAAGTCAGCGATAAGACAGGGCAAGATATTTATTCAGCAGGACTCAAAGTTTATACAAACGTTGATACTGATGTCCAACAATATCTCTGGAATGTTTATAATACTGATTATTATGTCTCTTATCCAGATTCTGATCTTCAAGTTGCCTCAACTATCATTGATGTAACAAACGGTAACGTTATTGCTCAACTTGGCTCACGTAACCAAGACACTACTGTCTCACTTGGTACCAACCAATCTGTTCTGACAGATAGGGACTGGGGGTCTACAATGAAGCCTATCACTGATTACGCTCCAGCTATTGAAAATGGTATTTACACAAGTACCGCAGCCACGACAAGCGATAGTAAATATTACTGGCCAGGCACTTCTACTCAGATTTACAACTGGGACCGTCAATACTATGGTACAATGACCATTCAAACGGCGATTCAACAATCGCGTAACGTTCCTGCTGTTAAGGCTCTTGAAGCAGTTGGATTAGATGCTGCTAAAGAATTCCTTGAAGGGCTAGGTATCTATTACCCTCAACTTTACTACTCAAATGCCATTTCAAGTTCTACTAGTGATTCTGATGAAAAATATGGCGCAAGTAGTGAAAAAATGGCTGCTGCCTATGCGGCATTTGCCAACGGTGGTATCTATTATGAACCTCAATATATTAATAAAATCGAGTTTAATGATGGTACTACTCAAACTTACAGTTCTTCTGGTACACGTGCCATGAAAGAAACAACAGCCTATATGATGACATCTATGCTGAAAACTGTTTTGACTTACGGTACAGGTACTGAAGCTGCTATTTCTGGTGTTTACCAAGCTGGTAAGACTGGTACTTCTAACTATTCTGATGACGAATTAGAAGAAATTGAAGAATCAACTGGTATTTACAACAGCGTTGTTGGTACAATGGCTCCAGATGAACTTTTTGTTGGTTACACCACACAATACTCAATGGCAGTTTGGACAGGTTATAAAGACAGGATGACGCCAATTTATGGTGATGGATTGAATGTCGCAGCTGATGTTTATAAAGCAATGCAAAGCTATCTAAATGAAAAATATGGCAGTGGTAGCGAAGACTTCACTGTCCCAAGTGGTGTTTACACTAGCGGTGGCTATGTCTACCTAAGCGGTTCAAATAACAACTACACTTATTCTTCAACATCAAGCTCTGTTTACAGCAATATTTACGGTTCAAGCTCAAGTTCTTCTGAAAAAGAGTCGTCAACAGCTGAATCTTCTAGCGAAGATAGTTCTTCAACCGAATCATCAAACGAAGCTGACAACAATTCAGATAACAGTAACACAGAATCTAGTGATGAATAACACAAAAAGCACTTTCTGAATATTTCAGAGAGTGCTTTTCTTATATGCAAAACGACATCAGCCAAACAGCTGACGTCATTCTTTTTATTTACTTGCAAGAGCTCCCATTGGATCCCATGGTGCAAGGACGATTGGTTCTGCTTCATAAGCTGCGCGTTCTTCTGCTGTCAAAAATTCTTTACGTACAACGATTTGGTAAGTAAATTCATCCATCCAAGCGTCTGAAGCGACAAAGTAACCTTTGTTACCAACTTTATCTCCCCATGAATTTTCAACTTTCCATTTAAGAGATTTGCCATTTTCGTCCAAATCAACACCTGTAAGCACCATAGCGTGCGTCATCAAACTTTCGCTGTAATCAAGACGTCCTGCTTTGTCTTGAGTGAAATTAATGTCCATAGCTGTTTCAAAATCATAAACATTTGTCGCCATGATACCTTTTTGACGGTCTGAGATTTGACCAACATCAGAACCAAACCAAACAGTTTCACCAGCTTGCATTTGAGCGATAGCCAATTCTTTGAAACGTTCCATATCAAGATTAAGGTAACGAACATCACGGCTACCAACCACATTACCAAGCATTTCAACAGTGTAAGATTTGCCGTAAGGTTTATCGGCTGTTGGCGCATTGATAACTGATACGTATTCTGAAAGGTCTAAACCAACATATTTTTTGAAAAATTCTTGTGGTGTGATGTTTTTATCTGAATGGTAATTGTTATCTTTGTCACGGTAAGCAAAGTCAATAGTGCGTGGTGGCAAACCAAGATTGATTGCTAAGAAATTAAAGACTTCTTGGAGAAGAGCTTCTTTTTTCGCTTGAACAGCTTTGTCATCAGCACCAGCTACAATAGCTTCACGTAAGATTTGAGCATCTTGACGCAATAATTTGTTAAGGTATTGATTCAATTCACGGCTGTTACTTGATGAAATTGATTCTGGGTATACTGCTTTTGGTACGACACCGTATTTTTCAAAAAGAGCAACAACCATATCCCATTGTCCACCGTCTTGTTGTGGCACATCAAGCAAGAATTTTACTTTACGGCTACCAAGTTCTTGATCTGCCGTTGCGATAACTTGTTCTAAGAACCAGTTTGATTTTTCGTATTTATCCCAGAAAAATGTGTGTGCTTGTGAAAGCTCAAAATTTTCCAAGTTCAAATCTGAAATCATTTTATGACGGAAAGTATTGAGAGCTGCAAACATCCAGCAACGACCTGACGCTTTTTGGTTGGCAACCTTATCTTTTGTCAAATCAATTGAAAAAGCGTGATCGTTTTCCATTTCACTTTGACGTGTTTCAAGTGATTTTAACAATCCATTGTGAGTTACAGCATTTTCAACAGCACGTAATTTGCTATCAGCTTGAAAATCAGCAAATAGTTTATCGGTAAATGTTGATGATAATTCTGACATAATTCCTCCTATATTGTCGGTTAATAGTCATGTAATATTTTCTGACTTAACCATACTTAACTAATATCCATTATATCGCTTATTAAGGAGATTGCAAGAATTTTTGATAAAAAATTCTGACATTTTTAAAGGAATTACAAGAGTATGTAACCTTTTGTGACAACTACAATTTCACACTACTGTTTTTTAAAGAAAAAAGACCCAGCGGGTCTTTTGTTTTATTTCCAGAAATCGTCAAATACTGTGATTGGTAAGTGACGTTTGTGTTCTGTTTTACGCCACCAATTTTCAATTTTTTCTTTGGCTTCTGATGAAACTGTTTTACCTTCAAGATAGTCATCAATGTCATTGTATGTGACACCTAAAGCAACTTCGTCTGCAATTCCTGGGCGATTTTCTTCCAAGTCAGCTGTTGGAATTTTTTCATAAATTGCAGGATCTGCACCAAGTTCTGCTAACAATTGTTTTCCTTGACGTTTGTTTAAACGATAAAGAGGGATAACGTCAGCACCACCGTCACCAAATTTAGTGAAGAAGCCTGTGATGTTTTCAGCAGCGTGGTCAGTACCAATAACAGCTCCGCTATTTGCTCCAGCAACGGCATATTGTGTAATCATGCGTTGGCGTGCTTTGATATTTCCTTTATTGAAATCCGAAACGTCAATGCCAGCTTTTTCAAGTTCACGAACTTGTCCGTCAACACCTTCTTTGATATTAACGACAAGACTAACATCTGGCTGGATGAATTTAAGAGCACGTTGAGCATCTTCTTCGTCAGCTTGAACGCCATATGGCAAACGCACAGCGATAAATTTATAACTATCATCACCAGTTTCTGCACGGAGTTCTTCTACAGCGATTTGCGCCAAACGTCCTGCCAAGCTTGAATCTTGTCCACCAGAAATCCCTAAAACATAACTTTTAAGGAAAGAATGTTTTTTCAAATAGTCTTTAAGAAAATCAACTGATACGCGAATTTCCTCTTTAGGGTCAATACTTGGTTTAACCCCTAATTCGGCAATGATTTTTTCTTGTAATGTCATTTAACTTCTCCTTTTCGTTGAGCTTCTTTACGAATACGGTCGATAAGATCCATTTTGTTTTGCCAAACCTCTTGTGACAAATCAACTGGATAATCTTGAGGATTAAGCAGACGTTTGTATTCGTCCCAAAGTTTGTCAAATTCTTGACGAGCATAGGCTTGAATTTCAGAAAGAGATGGCAAATTATAAACCAATTTCCCTTTGTCAAAAATATCAACAAGAAGTGGCACAGCTTCGAAATCTTTCACTGTTTTATTGATATAAGTGTATGTTGGGTGGAACATGTAAACTTCGTCAAGTTTATTAACATCAGTGTCTGTGAAAGTGATGTAGTCACCCTCTGTTTTATTTCTTTCACGACTAGTAATGCGCCACACTTGTTTTTTACCTGGTGTAGAGACTTTTTCGGCGTTATTTGACAACTTAATCGTATCTTGCATGATACCATTTTCATCTTCCATAGATACAATCTTATAAACTGCACCAAGTGCTGGTTGGTCATAAGCTGTGATTAATTTTGTTCCGACACCCCAGACATCAATCTTAGCTTTTTGCATTTTAAGATTGAGAATGGTATTTTCATCCAAATCATTTGAGGCATAAATTTTAGCATCTGGGTAGCCTGCGTCGTCCAATTGTTTGCGAATTTTTTTAGACAAGTAAGCCATATCCCCTGAGTCAATACGAACACCGAGGAAATTAATCTTATCACCTAATTCATTAGCAACGCGAATAGCTGCAGGAACTCCTAGACGAAGAGTGTCATAGGTATCAACTAAGAAGACACAATCTTTGTGTGTTCCAGCATACGCCATGAATGCTTCATAATCATCGCCATAGGCTTGTACCAATGAGTGCGCATGTGTACCAGAAACTGGAATATCAAACATTTTACCAGCGCGAACATTTGAAGTTGCATTAGCACCACCAATAACGGCAGCACGTGTTCCCCAAATAGCTGCATCTAATTCCTGTGCACGACGGCTACCAAATTCTAGCAAAGGCTCATCCTCAATGACAGAGCGAATACGAGCAGCCTTTGTCGCAATCAATGTTTGGAAATTGACAATGTTAAGCAAGGCTGTTTCAACCAATTGACATTGGGCAAGTGGTCCTTCAACTTGAACGATTGGTTCATTAGCAAAAACCAAATCTCCCTCTTTAGCTGAACGAATGGTTAATTCTAATTTTAAATCTTTCAAATAAGCGATAAAATCAGCTGGATAACCTAAATCTTCTAGATAAGCAATGTCTGTTTCTGTAAAACGAAGATTTTCAAGGTATTCAACCATACGTTGCAAACCAGCAAAAACGGCATAGCCATTGGCGAATGGTTCTTTACGGAAAAAGATTTCAAAAACTGCATTCTTATTGTGAATGCCCTTATCAAAGTAAACTTGCATCATATTGATTTGATACAAATCCGTGTGGAGAGTTAAACTATCATCTTGATACATGTGGTATCCCCTTTTTTAGAAATATGAGCCTTGATAAGTCTTGTTAAGACCCTAGCAGCCTCACAAGATTTTCTGTTATCTCCAGCTCAAAGTTAATTTATCCCCAATATTATAGCACAAATACCACAGACTGGCTAAAACTTTGTGAGGTTTTGCGCAAAGATTTGAAAAAACACTGATTTTCTGAAAAATATTTTCATGTTTTCTCACAAATCTAGCAACTACTTAAAAAGCCTAAGTTTTTCATCTTAGACTTTGTTTATATGATTATTTCATGTTTTCAATATATTGGTAAACGCCTTGTCCAGCAATGGCACCATCGCCAACAGCTGTTGCGATTTGGCGAAGGTCTTTTTGGCGAACATCTCCAATGGCAAAAATGCCTGCTTTTGGTGTCATCATGCGATCGTCTGTTATCACCCAACCAGCGTCATCTGTGATACCAAGGTCAGCTACCATGCTTGTTACTGGATTAACTCCAACGTAGATAAAGATGCCACCAAATTCGTGTTCGCTAAGCTCACCAGTTTTAACATTTTCAACCGTTACACCAGAAACCTTAATATCCGTTCCTTTGATTTCTTTGACAACAGAATCCCAGATAAAGTTGATTTTGTCGTTAGCAAAAGCACGATCTTGCAAAATCTTTTGAGCGCGCAATTCATCACGGCGATGAATAATCGTTACAGATTTAGCAAATTGTGTAAGATAAACAGCTTCTTCTACTGCCGAGTCGCCACCTCCAACAACCAATAAATCTTGATTACGGAAGAAAGCTCCGTCACAGACAGCGCAGTAAGAAACGCCGCGGCTTGTGTATTCTTCTTCACCAGGTACGTCAAGAGTGCGGTATTTAGCACCAGTCGCTAAAATAATTGTTTTTGCTTCGTAACTAGCGTCTTCAGTAATGACACGTTTCACATCGCCAGCATCCTCGATAGATTTCACAATACCGTAAATATTTTCAACACCAAATTTTTCAAGTGGCGCATGCATATTCATTGACAATTCTGGTCCTGAAATATGGTCATACCCTGGGTAATTTTCGATTTCTGAGGTATTATTCATTTGTCCACCAGGAGCTCCTTGTTCAATAATACCAACTTTCAAATTAGATCTAGCGGCATAAAGTCCTGCAGTCATACCAGCAGGACCTGAGCCAATAATTAATGTATCGTACATTTGTTCACCTCAATATCTCGATTATTTTTTCATTGTAGCAATCAGATAGTAAAATTGCAATTATTATGCTTTGAACATTAATAAAATCGCCATAAATGCAAAGGATAAAACAGGAATAGTCATAATTGACATCATCAACACATCGTATAAAAAAGCTTGGCGTTCTTTGACTGTTTTGTCTAATTTACGGGCAGCACGCCAAAAATTCCAAATGATACCAGCTAAGAAAACAAAAACAATGGCTAATAAAAGTCCTTTGATATAAAGACTAAAAATTTCTAAAAACATACGTCACCTATACTTTAATCAGTTTTCGCTTTATCACTCTAAAAAGAGCTGAAAAGTCTTTCAGCTCTTATTATATCAAAACTGTATACTTAAATATACGTTTTTGTATAATTTGCAAAGAATTCTTTAGTTCTTACCTCTTTTGGATGATTGAAAACGTCATCTGGTTTGCCAGCTTCAAGGATATGCCCCTTATCAAGGAATAAAACCTTATCTGCCACTTGATAAACAAAGTTCATGTCATGACTAACCAAAACCATGGTTTGACCTGCTTTAGCAGCATCTGCAATTGATTTTTCAACTTCACCAACAAGTTCTGGATCAAGCGCTGATGTTGGCTCATCAAGCAAGAGAACATCCGGTTTCATTGCCAAAGCACGCGCCAAAGCTACCCGTTGTTTTTGCCCACCTGACAAATGACGTGGGTAATGATTTTCACGGTCTGACAAACCAACTTTAGCTAATTCTTCTTTCGCAATTTTTGTAGCTTCACTATCTGAAAGCTTTTTAACAATTTTCAAGCCTTCCTTAACATTTTCGAGGGCTGTTCGACGTTCAAAGAGATTAAATTGTTGGAAAACCATGGCTAATTTACGACGTAAAACAAGGACATCTTCCTTAGAAATCGTCTGAAAATCAACCTTGAAATCATCAATGGCAATGCTGCCAAAATCAGGTTTTTCTAAATAATTTAAACTACGCAAAAACGTTGATTTTCCTGCTCCTGAAGCACCGACAAGAGCCAGAACTTCTCCCTTTTGAATATCAACATCTAAACCGTCTAAAACTTTTTGCCCTGAAAATTCCTTGGTTAAATTTGTAATTTTAATCATCAGCGAATACCTCCTGCCACTTCTTTTTGACTTGATTGAGGTGTATCGATGTCCATTCGTTTTTCAATGAGACGACCGATTTGTTCAATAATAATACTGATTACCCAGTAAACAAGCGCAACTGAAATGTAACGTTCAAAATAGCGATAATCCGAACCACCTAAAATCTGCGCTTGGGCAAACATTTCAACAATACCTGCATTAAATGCCAATGATGTTCCCTTCGTCAAGCCAATCAAACTGTTAATCAACGTCGGCGTTGCAATAACAGCTGCATTTGGAATAATTACGCGACGGTAAACTTGAAAGGACGTCATTCCCAAGCTACGCGCAGCTTCAATTTCTCCGACATCCACAGCTTGAATCGCAGCTCGAATGGTTTCGCTAGTGTATGCCGCTTCATTGAAAGCAAATGCAGTTACCGCAAAAACAGATGCTGGAATAGCATTGATATTCCAATCAAAACCGTATCTTATTTTGAGAAATTTCAAGAAAAGTGGGATACCGTAGTAAGTCAACATGAGTTGAACAAGGATAGGTGTTCCACGTAAAAAGCTAACAAAAACAGCTTGAATCGGATACAAAACCTTTGTGCGATTGATTTTCACGATAGCAAATAGCAAAGCTAACAACAAGCCAAATATCGCACCTGCTATTGTTAAGCCAAGCGTTGTTGGTAAACGTTCTATTAAAGACGGAATGGCATCAAAAACCGCTCGCCAACTGAACAATTGACCCTCTGGAATTTTTTCAACCAACTTATCATACCAAGACAAGCCAGCTGCTAATGTTGTTAAAGTCATATGAGCTCCTTTTCTATTATCCTACGCTATAATGATAGCACTACCACCAATCCTTTTCTTTTTCTTCTCATCATTAGTCAATTGTTGAAACGAAGTCGCCACCAAAATATTGCTCGCTCAATTCAGCCAATGTGCCATCATCTTTTAACTCTTTGATACGTTTATTGACAAATTTTTGTAGTTTAGCTCCCTCATCTGTATCTGCAAACAGCAAATATTCTAAACCATCTGTTTCGCCACCAATATCATCTGTTACATTGGTCACTGTCAAATTGAAACCTTGGTCCTCAACGAGATAATTCGATGAAATCGCATCATACAAAATAAAGTCGATTGTTCCATTTTCAATATGTTGCACACGTGTTGTCAATCCTGTTGAGCTAGAAGCGTAATTAATCTTAATCGGCTCTTTATCAGGATTTTCATCGTTCCATTTTTCTAAAACTTGAGCATAGTTAGAACCTGAAATCACTTCAGTTGATTTTCCAGATAAATCATCAAGACTATCATAACTTGTCCCTTCGGCACTTGTTATAGCATAGTTTGATTTAGAAATTGGGTCTGAGAAAAGGTACTTTTCAGCACGTTCTTCATTATAGTTAAAGTCGTTTGCCGCAATTTGGTAACGGTCTGCATCTACTCCTGTTAAAATAGAATCAAACGCCGTTGTCACAAATTCAACTTTATATTTCTTGGAATCCTTAAAAATGGCTTTCACCACATCAATATCGTAACCTTTAAAGGTGTCATTTTCTTTGTAAGTAAATGGTGCTGTATCTGAGTCTGTTGCCACTTTGATGACTGTTTTACCACTTGATTGTGATTGATTGGAACAAGCCGCCAGAGCTAGTGTCAACAGAAATAAGAAACCAAACGATAGTAATCTCCTCTTTTTCATTTGTCTACCTCTTTTCTAATAATTCCTTTCCAGTCTATCAAACTTAGCCACACTTTCCCAATACATTTTTTCTATGGACTTGATAAGAAAAAACTATCAGGAAATAAATCACATTTCTTGACAAAGCTAACCAAGCGCTACTTGATTAAAATAAAAATCCCGAAGTTATTTCGGGATTCTGTTTTCTAGAAAGTTTGTTTTCTTGCTTTACGTTCAGCACGTCCTTTGGCACGATTAGCGGCACGGCGTTCACGTTTGCGTTTTTCATCAACTTTCCATTGAATTTTTTTCTTGTAGCCTGGTTTGATTTTTTTCTTTTTCTTTTTAACCAAACCAATCATTTCAGTATCTAATTTTTGGTAAGATTTTTCGCGGTTAGCTCGACGGTCACGGTCGTAAGTATCTTGAAATTCACCATTTTTAAGCATTTTAGGGACAAATTTAATCCCCATTTTTTCAAGTTCACGAATATCAGAATCGTCACTTGGTTTGTAAAGCGTAATCGCAATACCATTTAAACCATTACGTCCTGTACGTCCAACACGGTGCACAAAGAATGATAAATCTTGCGGAATAGCATCATTGATAACATGACTAACTCCTTCAATATCAATCCCACGCGCTGCCAAATCTGTCGCCACAATGTATTCGTATGACAGTTTTTTGATTTGGTTCATGGTGCGTTTACGTTCACGTGGAGGAATATCACCGTGAATTTTTGCCACTTTCAATCCATTTGACACAAGATAGCTATGCAACTCATCTGCACGTTCTTTTGTGTTTACAAAAATCATGGCAAGATATGGATTTAAGGCTTTAGTGATTTCCAAAATTTGCGCATTTTTATCACGTCCCTTAGTTGAAACCAACCAATTATCAATTGTATCTGCGATAACAGTAGTTGTCTTGATTTTTTCCATGACTGGATTTGTCAAATATTTTTTCAAGAAAGGTTGCAATTTTTGTGGAATAGTCGCTGAGAAAACCAAAATTTGAACATCTTTTGGCAATGTCCCTGCAATCTTATCCACCGTATCAAGGAATCCCATATCAAGCGTCATATCAGCTTCGTCAACAACAAAGGTATGAGCTTTATAAATTTCCAAATTACCTGATTTGACCAAATCATAGATACGACCAGGTGTACCAATGACGATGTGTGGTTGAGATGATTTCAATTTTTCAATTTGACGTAGTTTATCTGTACCACCAACGTAATTTGCCACACGAATTTCTGTTTCAGATTTTTCAGCTATTTGTTTGGTTGCTTGATAAATTTGCGTTGCCAACTCACGGCTTGGTGCTGTGATAACCACCTGAACATTATTGCTGTTTTCATCTAATTTTTCAAAAATCGGCAACAAGAAAGTGTGCGTTTTTCCTGAACCAGTTTTAGATTCTCCAACCAAATCACGACCAGAACGCACAACAGGAATTAACTTTTGTTGCACTTCTGTAGGATTTGTGAATTTAAGCTCTGCAAGCGCCTCACGAATGTAGGGCTTAAAATTAAAATCGTTAAAAGACATGTTTTACCTCAATTTCTTATCTCATCAAGTTTCACTTGAAAATTTCTCTATATTATTTACTTATCGTTTAATCCCTAGCCAAAAGCGACTAGGCGAATTTTTTTATTCCTTTTTATTATATCATTAAAAGGGTGATTAAAGCAAAGTACACTGCGATTTAGAATCAAAAACGAGCTAGAAACCCAGCTCGTTCATTTATTAAAATACGTAAAGTACAATCAAGGTCAAAATACTTGCAATAGCGCCAACACTCCACAAGAAAGCATCAACTTTCCATTCTGACCATTTTTCTGATTTTCCTGTCAAACCACCAAGTTCCAAATGATGATGGAATGGTGTCATGCGGAAAATACGACGTCCTTCACCATATTTTTTCTTTGTATATTTGAAATATGACACTTGAAGCATGACTGAACTTGTTTCAAAGACATAAACGATACCAATGATTAACAAAGTCCATTCTTGGCGAAGCGCTATGGAAATCGCTGCAAGCATTGCTCCTAAAGCCAGACTTCCTACATCCCCCATAAAGACCTTGGCAGGTTTATGGTTAAAGACAAAGAAGCCAAACAAAGCACCAATCATTGTCACGATAATCAACAAGACATCAAATTGTCGTTGAGCAAAGGCGATGACGCCATAGGCAGCCAAGCTGATAGCAACTGAAATAGAAGCCAAACCGTCAATACCGTCTGTCAAATTAACGGCATTTGAAAAACCAACAACCCAGAAAAGAACAAAGAAAACGTAAAGAATCCCAAGATGAAGGTCAAAACCAAAGACATTTAAATCATCTGTTCCGCTTGGACGGACATGAACGAAGTAGAAAATCAAGCCACCAATAATTTGCAAGCTCATTTTTTGCCAAGGTGTCAAGCCTTCATTAATTTGTTTAAAGATTTTCAAAAAATCATCAAGAAAACCAATAATCCCATAAATGAGAACCACCAAAAGAATGCCTGCCGTTGCTCCCATTGAAGCACCGTTTTGCTTTTCGACAAACAAGCTAAAAATGAGGCTAACAAGGATTCCAACTGTTAGAAAAACTGTTCCTCCCATGGTTGGAGTACCAGCTTTAGCCAAATGTTGTTTGACATCCTCGTGCATTTGTTGCCCACCGATTTTCTTGATTTGGTAAATACGGATAAAGTGGGGCATGGCAAATACTGTCAACACAAAAGCGACAATACCTGCGATTAAACTTAAAAACATCTTAGTTTATTCTCCTAGAGTAATTGTAATTTTTTTAACACCGTCGATATCTGTTTCAGATTCGACACTTTGTTTTGTGACTGTTCCCGAATCGGAACCCTTAAAGGTTATCTTAATTCCAGTCCATTTAGCGAATTTTTCAACATTTTCTTTCGTCCAACCGTACATATCTGGCACTGTTTCAAGATTACCTGTCCAAAGTAGGATCTGCTCATTGGCAGAAAGATTACTACCAACTTTCTTAGACATCTTCTTAATCTTGCTACCTGAACCAACAACAACTGGTTGTACAAGATTGTCACGAAGTTCTTGGGCTGTATCCCCTGGGCTTTCACCAATATAATCTTTTAGTGTATATTCGGTTTCTGTATCAGTTCCCGTTACCGCTGTACTAGTCAAGGTATCTTTAATCATCATCGCTCTTTCAAGCACTGGATTGACAACATCTTGCCAATACATGGCCTTGAATTTTTCAGACGGTTGTTGAAGCGTCACATACATGATAAATTCTGGGTCATCCGACGGTACGATTGCAACAACTGAATAGATATAATCATTGTCCCCTGTTAAGTACCCACCTCCATCTTCGGCCGAAGCGGCAATTTGGGCAGTACCAGATTTAACAGCGACAGAATAGTCACCAACTTGGATATATGGTTGACCTGTTGTGCTGTTATACAACGTACCATATTGTGAATCAGTACCAACGGTTACCATGTAATCAAGTGTTTGGTCAGCAGCATCTTCTGAAACAGGATTACCAACAACTTCTGATGTCGCTACACGTGCCGAATTAGTATTTGGATCATAAATCTGACTAATGAATTGCGGCTCTAGCATGACACCACCATTAGAGATAGCTGTGAAGGCACGCAACATTTGCACTTGTGTAACACCAATCCCTTGACCAAACGAACTCATAGCAACCGTTACTTCATTATCAGAAGGTAACAAACCACTATCTTCATTTAGCATACCAAAACGTGTTGGATAACCAAATTTGAAACGCGAAAGATAAGTGAGCCACTTGTCATTCCCCATTTTTTGTTCAAGGCTAGTCATAGCAACATTACTTGACCAAGCAAAACCTTGCGCGTAAGTCAGGTACTGAACCGAAGTCATTCCTTCATTGACGTTCCAGTCATTGATTGTCGTATCAGCAACAGTAATACCATTGATAGTTGAGATAACCTCATTAGGATTAAAAACACCGTCATCAATTGCTGAAGCAAGGGTCATGACTTTCATGGTTGACCCTGGCTCATAATAGTTTTGATAGAGTAGAGTATTCCATGTTTTTAGATTATCCTCACTATAGCCATCCATCGTTTGCGCATTGTAAGTTGGGCGTTGTGTTGTCGCTAAAATTTCACCTGTTTTTGCATTAACAACTGTAGCACTAGCATACATTCCTTGAGCCTCATTTTGAAAGATATCCATTTGAGATTCCAAGTAAGATTGCAATGGTTCAGAAAGTGTTGTGTAAACATCTTTTCCATCAACAGCTTGTTTAACCGTTGTTTCAGTACCAAGTAACAGATTACCATTTTTATCTTTTTGATAAATTACTTTACCGTCTGTCCCTGATAAAATATCATCCAAAGCTGCTTCAAGACCTGATGTCCCTACAAGACTCGATGTCCCATCTTTATTTTCTTTTAATTGTGTCAATCCAAGAAATTGTGAAGCAAAAACACCGTTTGGATACATACGTCCAGGTGTTGAAGTGAAGCCAATCCCTTTAATACCAGCTTCATCCATAGCCGTCTCAATAGCTGATTTTGTACTATATGACAAACCAGATCCTGAACTTCCGAAAGAAACTTGGAAAAGCCCGTCCTGTTTAAGCTGACTTAGCACTTCATCCTTGTCAATTCCAAGCTGTTCATTTAAAATCTCTGCCACTTTCTCATACTGAGATTTTTTGACATAAAGCTTTTCACCTGTTGATGAAACATAAGATGTTGAAATAATGGCATAGATACTGTAAGTTGTTGAATCCTCTGCAAGAGCAACACCATTACGGTCATAAATCGTACCACGTTTAGCCTGAACGGTTACTGTCTGTTGATAAACTTCTGACGCTTCTGTTGACAAATTGTGTCCGAACTTTGTATCTGTCCCAATAATAATGGCAAAATTGATAACAAACACAAAGAAAAGGAAGACCGCCAGAATCATCAAATTCTGACCAACGCGCTCACGGTTTTTGTTGGGCGTTCGTCTATCCTTTACCACATAGTCTAAAAAACGGTTCATTAATTTCTTCATAGACTATTTTTACTCCACCTGTTTAATATTATCCTGTTGGCTGGTCAAGCCTGCATTTCCTGCTATTTGTTCAATACGGTCACGACTTGTTAATTCGTTAACCTCTTGTTTAGCATTATCATAATCTGTCTGCATATCACTTATCTGACTATTGAGATTTGTGATTTCTTGTTGCACTTGTAGATTACGGCTCTGTAGGTAAATAATACTAACAGCCATGGTAATAGCCGTCAAAATAATAGAACCATAAAAAACTTTTTCAATTCTCGAAAATTTTCTAATCCGTCTTTTAAGCGCATTAGAAATAGCTTCGTTACGATGTTTATCTGTCATAATTATTTACGAACCTTTCTAGCCACACGGAGCTTGGCTGAGTGAGAACGATTATTGACTTCTAACTCTTCTTCGCTTGGCAAAATAGGTTTTCGATTAACCAAAGCAAGCTTAGGTTGCATATCCTCAGGAATGAAAGGCAATCCTTTCGGTACATCTACAGTAGAAGCTTCTTTGAATAATTGTTTTGTCAAACGGTCTTCCAAAGAATGGAAAGTAATCACTGAAATGCGCCCCTCAACTGCCAATAACTCAATAGCTTGTTGGATAGACTCATCTGCCGCACCGAGTTCATCATTGACCTCAATACGAATGGCTTGGAAAATCTGCTTCGCAGGATGTCCTTTTTTCTTGAGTTCCTTAGCAGGTTTAGCAGATTTAATGATTTCTGCTAATTCTGTCGTTGTCTCAATCGGCTTAACTTTTCTCGCTTGCTCAATCTTACGTGCAATTTGTTTTGAGAATTTGTCTTCGCCATACTTGAAAAAAATACGAACCAAGTCATGATAATCATAAGTGTTAACCACGTCATAAGCCGACAAATCTTGGTCGCGGTTCATACGCATGTCTAAAGGTGCATCTTTTTTATACGAAAAACCACGCTCACGCTCATCCAACTGTGGACTTGACACTCCAAGGTCATACAAAATACCGTCAATTTCAGTCACACCACGAGCTGCCAAATTGGAAGCTAGATTTCTGAAATTATCCTTGATAAAAGTGACCTGTCCTTTTTCAATATAGTCTTTTAAACGAATTTGTGCATTATCAATAGCCGTCTGGTCTTGATCAAACGCGTAGAGATGACCATTCGGTCCAAGCTTAGAAAGCAGGTACTCACTGTGCCCCGCCCCACCAAGCGTTGCATCTACATAGACACCATCAGGCTTGATATCAAGCATATCAACGGTTTCATGTAGAAGCACTGTAATATGATGAAAATCTGTTGTCATACCTTTCATTATATCATAAATCATAAGATTCTTCCTTAAAACCTCCACCAGAAATACAAAAACCAAAAGCTGATAATATCAAGCTTTTGGTAATGTTTTTTTATTGTAAAGGCTGCCATCTGCATAAGGACAAGCAGTAAGCAAAAATCAATTATTCTCGAATTTGTCCTTTACCATTAATGTAAAATTTTGTGCTTGTCAAAGCTTCCAAGCCCATTGGACCACGCGCATGCATTTTTTGTGTTGAAATACCAATTTCTGCACCCAATCCAAAGACAAAACCGTCTGTGAAGCGTGTTGAGGCATTGACATAAACTGCAGCTGCATCCACTTCATCTTGGAAACGTTCAGCGTGTTCAAGGTCTTTGGTGATAATCGCTTCTGAATGATGAGTCGTGTAACGATTCACCCAATCAATAGCGTCATCAACAGAATCAACCACTTTGACAGACATGACATAATCTGAAAATTCTGTACCGTAATCCTCATCTGTGGCTGCTACTGCATTTTTGAAAATAGCTAGCGCTTTATCATCTGCACGAAATTCAACAGCATGAACTTTTGCAATTGCTTCTTCTAACTGTGGTAAGAATGTTTTTGCTACCGCTTTGTGAACAAGCAAGCTTTCTGCAGCATTACAAACACTTGGACGTTGCGTTTTGGCATTAATCACAATCTTCGTCGCCATATCAAGGTCAGCCGAATCATCAACGTAAATGTGAACATTTCCGACACCTGTTTCAATAACAGGAACTTTTGATTTTTCCTTGACCGTTTGAATTAAACGAGCTCCGCCACGTGGAATAAGAACATCAACATAATCAACAGCTTGCATTAATTCTTCAGCAACGGCATGGCTAGTATCCTCAACAAGCTGGACGACGTTTTCATTTACACCTGCTTTAGCAAGAGTTTTTCGGATAACCGTCACAAGGGCTGTATTAGAACGAATGGCATCGCGACCACCACGTAAAATAATAGCATTACTTGTTTTGAAAGCAAGGCTGAAAGCATCAACAGATACATTTGGACGGCTTTCAAAAATCATGGCAATCACGCCAAGCGGCACACGTTTTTGAACAATTTTCAAGCCATCAAGATTGGTATAACCACGGACAACCTGACCAATCGGGTCTTGCAAATCCGCAACTTGACGGACGCCCTCAACAATCCCCTCAATACGCTTAGCATCTAGACGCAAACGGTCAACCATAACAGGCGAAATACCATTTTCCTGTGCTTGGTCAACATCACGTGCATTTTCAGCCAAAATATAGTCTGTCTCTGCAAGCAAAGCATCCGCAACTTGTCCTAAAATCTGATTTTTTTCAGCAGTTCCAAGCTTTACCAGACTTTGGCTAGCTACTTTAGCATTTTTACCTAATTCATCAATATAGCCCATCTTTGGTCCTCCTTTTAATTCACTTGTGAAAACCACGTTCCAATATTAGCACCTTCTAGAGCTTTTAAAATATCACGCGGATTTGCACCGTTCATCAAAATCATCTGACTGTTATTGTCAAAAATCATTTGAGCACTCTTAATCTTGCTGAGCATGCCTCCCGTGCCAAATTTACTTCCAGCACCGCCCGCTGATTTAATGATTTCGTCCGTAATTTCAGTAACGTGTTCGCGAAGTTTGGCATCATCATAGATATTTGGATTTTTATCGTAAAGTCCGTCAATATCTGATAACATGATTAACAAATCTGCTTTGGTTACCTTGGCTACAATCGCTGAAAGTCGGTCATTATCACCAAATTTTGTTGTGTGGTCCATTTCATCAACGCTAATAGCATCGTTTTCGTTAACGATTGGCACAATTCCCATTGTTAATAACATTTCAAAGGCATTAGTGAAATTTTCTAAGCTTTCAGGATATTCAATAACATCACGTGTAATCAACAGCTGACTAACTTCTGTCTGATAATGCGAAAAGATTTGAGAATAAAGGCTCATCATGGCAACCTGCCCAACACTTGACACCGCCTGTTGACGTGCAATTTCTGTCGGACGTTTGTCCATATTTAACACATTGAGCCCAAATCCCATGGCACCAGATGACACCAAAATAACATCTTTTCCTTTATTCATCAAGCTAGAGATAACAAAAGCTAGTTGGTCAATTTTTTCAAGATTAATTTTGCCATTTGGCATAACAAGCGAGCTTGTCCCAATTTTTATAACAATTCGATTAACAGTTTCAAAATTTCGTTTCATATGCCTATTATACACTAAAAAAACAGTCCGAGGAACTGTTTTTTACTAGCTTTATCAAGAAATCACACATCACTATTACCATGTTAAATCCAATTTTCTTTTAGGAGATTTTGAAAAAGAAATGGAAGGTAAGTATTATGATAGCTTTTTAGTCAATTTTAGTTTTCCACCAACATCCAAAGCATGGACACGATCAGGGTTGACAACATCTCTTAGCAAATCATTTGGATTTCCATTAAAAGTATTCCATGTTGCAGCATCAATAGATCCCCAGTGAATGCAGAGTAAGTCAGCCTTGGGATAAGCACTTGCTTCTTTAAGCGCACCATCGTAAGTGATATGCCAGTCATTATCACTAAAATCAAAGAGAATCATATCAGGCTGTGGCATTTCCAAATGTTCCGGCATCAACCGACTGTCACTTGGTAGCCAAATAGTACCATCTGGTGTTTCAATCCAGTAACCTACGTACTCTTCTTCTTTCCAGTGACGATATTGATATTTGGGGTGTTCATTTTGCCAATTATGACGTGTCGGTGTTGTCGTGATAGTTATTAAATCATTGATTTTAAACCTTTCTCCAACAGCATGTTCTTGCGTTTCGAAACCTTCTTTTCTCATGACATCTGATACATGAGTCGGTGCATGAAAAGATTTGGTAACATCTTTGATATGTCCTAATGTTTCAAAGCTCAAATGGTCGTTATCAATATGTGAAATCAGCAGAGCATCTACCTGCGGAATTTTTTTAGAATCAATTGGCATGTCAATTAATAATGGCATATCAAAACCATCTAAAATCGGATCAATTAAGATAATTGTTCCACGACTATTGATGAGAATACTAGAATTTCCTAGCCAATAAACTTCTGTATGTTCAATCTTATCAAATGCTTTTTGAGAAACTTGAACAGTTTTTTCGGGCATTGCTTGCCCAGATTTACTAAACTTAATGATCATTGTATTTCCTCTTTCTAGTTTTAATTCTTAACAGAGCGTTTAGCCATAAGCAAGGCAACATAGCTCAAAACAAGGAGAATTATCGTTAATAGGAAAGCTGGAATATAACTTCCTGTAAAATCATAGCTATAACCAATTGTTGAAAATGCTACTGCCGCACCAACATTACTAATAAAAGAAACCAAGGGAAAAATTCTAATATATTGACGGTTTCCAAAGACTGTGCGTGTCACTAAAGGAATCGATACCGCACCTAAGCCATAACAAGAACCAAATAGGAAAGCCGCTACCAGCATCAAACTTGGTGGATTCCCAACCAAGAGTAGAATAGCTCCAACAAGATTAACTATCACTAAAACCATACTTGATTTAATGGCACCTATTTTATCACTTAGAAAACCAATGATTAACTTCGAGATAATATTTCCAAACATCCCCATTGATAAAAGGCTGGCTCCGACTGTTACTGACAATCCAATCGTTTCAGCATAGCTAGGCAAATGTTGTGTCATACTTGAAACAAAACTTACCATAATTCCAAAAGCCATTACTGCAAATAAAGCAAGGAAAGAAGGCTGGCTATTTATCGCCTTAGAATATGCCTTTTGCGATGTTGTTACATCACCATAAGCTGCAAAGCCAGAAAGTTCAGGTTGGATTGTAAAAGGATATAAAAGAGCTGGTAAGCATAGGCAAAGGAGCAAGATAGCCTCAGCAAGATAAGCTATTTGCCAACTAAATGCTGCAATAATCGCTGAAAAAATCGGAGAAAAAACAGCTCCCATAATTCCTGAAAATCCCAAGGCAATGCTAGTTGCTAGACCATTTTTGTCTATAAACCAATGATTGATAATGATGGTAATGGTAACAATCGAAAACATCCCTGTGCTGAAACCACGAATAGCACCAAGAAGATAAAATTGCCAAAGTTCCGTTGAAAATGCCATTAATGCTGTTCCAACAACGGCAATTAAAACCGAAATTAGCAACAACGACTTAAAAGACATTTTCCTTAAAAATTTAGGAACAAATAAAGCACTAACAGCCGTGACTAGTGAGAAGATAGTCATATGAAAGGCAAACGCCCCTCGTAACAAACCTAAATCCTCTGCCACTACTGCATAAAATACACCTGATGTATTGATAGAAATCCCTACTGATGCCGCCGCCAACCCACAAAGAACGCTCAAAATTTTCCATGCCTTATGAATTTTTTTCATCCTACTTTCCACTCCTCCCAATTGCCTATCAAAAATTTGAGATTACAGAATTTCACCATTTGAAGCAATGACTTGTTTATACCAGTCAAATGATTTTTTCTTACTGCGACGTAAAGTGCCCTGACCTGCGTCATCTCGGTCAACATAGATAAAACCGTAACGTTTACTCATTTGACCTGTACTGGCTGAAATCAAATCAATACAGCCCCAGCTGGTGTAGCCCATTAACTCAACACCATCGATTTCAACAGCATCTTTTAAAGCAATAATATGCTTGCGCATATAATCAATACGATAATCATCTGCCATATACCCATTTTCATCAGGGACGTCCTTAGCACCAAGACCATTTTCAACAATGAATAATGGCTTTTGATAACGGTCATAAAGCTGATTTAAGGCATTACGTAACCCCAACGGATCAATTTGCCAGCCCCATTCTGTTGATTCTAAATTAGGATTTTTTATCGAGCGGAAAAGGTTGCCAGTTGTTGTTTCATAATCCTCCTCAAAACCACTTACTGTACGTGATGAATAATAAGAGAAAGAAACAAAATCAACAGTATTTTTCAAACACTCTAAATCACCATCTAACATCTCCAACTCAATCTGTTCACGTTCAAACATTTTTTTCGCATAATTTGGATAATAACCACGCGCTTGAACATCAATAAAGAAGTAATTCTTACGATCACTATCAATGGCTTCTTTGTAATCTTCTGGACGACAAGAGTAAGGATAATGCATACCACCTGCTAACATACACCCAATTTGATTTTCAGAATCAATATCGTGTGCCATTTTAGTCACCAAACTTGAAGCGACTAATTGATGATGAGCTGCTTGATACATGAGTTGTTTCTTATTATCTCCTTCTTTAAAAATAAGCCCACCACCTACAAAGGGACTATGAATCAAGATATTAATTTCATTGAATGTCAACCAATAGTTGACCAAACCTTTGTAAGCTGTCATAACCGTTTGCGCATAACGAACATAGGCATCTACTAAATGACGGTCACGCCAACCACCATAACGTTTAATTAAACTGACTGGTACATCAAAATGTGCCAAAGTCACAAGAGGTTCAATACCATACTTTTTCAATTCTTCAAAAATACCACGGTAGAAATCAATTCCTGCCTGATTTGGCGTCTCATCATCTCCATTTGGAAAAATACGAGTCCACGAAATTGACATACGATAAACCTTGAAACCAAGCTCTGCAAATAATTTAATATCGTCTTTATAATGATGGTACATGTCAATAGCTTCTTTGGCTGGATAAAAATGATTATCATCCCACTCTAAATGTTCTATTTCACCACTAGAAATTGTGGCTCTGTCTTTTCCAATAGGTAATAAATCAACATTTGACAAGCCACGACCACCTTCTAAGACACCACCTTCAGCTTGATTGGCTGCCGTAGCACCGCCCCATAAAAAATTTTCTGATAAAACCATTTTCTCCCTCCGCATGTTATAATATTTTAAAACTACTTTAGCATTTCTGGAAAACGACTTCAATGAGTCCAAAACGACTTGGCAAAAGGTTTCATTTTAAATTAAGTTAACTAGAAAAAGTTGAAACAAAATTTCATCAGAAAGGATTTTTTATGACACTATTACAAGATATTGAGTATCTAGCTCAGACACGTAAAGATTCCAAAAAAGACATTGCAAACTTTATTTTGACTCATAAAACAGAGTTAGCTCATTTAACACTAGATGATATTCAAAACCAAGCGTATATTTCAAAATCGTCTTTAGTTCGCTTTGCTAAATCTTTGGGATTTTCTGGTTGGAAAGAATTTTTAGTGCCTCTAATGGAAGAAATTCATCAAGAGAATCATTATTTTTCTGATGTTGACCCAGATGTTCCCTTTACCAAAAACGATGATAATCTGACCTTAGCAAGAAAGATTGCACAACTTCAAATAGCAAGCATTGAGGATAGCTTAGCTCTACTAGATGATGCTCTACTAACACAAGCGGCCTATTCCATCAAAAAAGCAAAACGTGTCGCCATTTTTGGTATCAGTCCTAATAATATTTTAGCCGAAGTTTTCCGACGACGTATGGCTGGTATTGGGAAAATTATTGAAGTTCCACGTAATGACGAAATGGGCTTGACTTCTCTATCCTTAACATCTGAAGATTTAGCTATTTTGATTTCCTACTCTGGTCAAATTGTTCAATTTCCACATCATTTACTGGAACATCTTAGCGATTGCGATGTGACAACACTTGCTATCACCAGCCAAGAAAAATCTCCATTGGCACAATTTTGTGACTTCACGCTTCCGATTTCTGGACGAGAGCAAATCGTTGGAAAAATTTCAGGCTTTGCTTCAGAAGAGTCAATCTTATTCATTCTCAATATTCTCTACGCAACTTATTTTTCATTAGACTATGAAATAAATCTATCTTATAAACAAAAAATGGCAGAACTCCTAGAAACTGGACGTCAAGATAAGCATATATAACTTGAAATAAAATTTCATTTTTAAAACGCTATCATTTATAAAAATGAAACCTTTTTCCATCCCCTTTCTTAAGTCTTGAAAGGGCTTTTTTGCTGTGATAATCTTATCTCGAAAAAAACAAAAGGGAGACAAGATTATGTCAAAAGAATATCAAACATTGGCTACCCAAATTATTGCCTTAGTTGGTGGTAAAGAAAATGTTGCTAACGTTTATCATTGTCAAACACGACTACGCTTTACGCTTGTTGATAACCTAAAAGCTGACACCGAAGCTCTTGAAAAGCTCGACGGCGTAACAAAAGTTATTATCAATGCTGGACAATACCAAATCGTCATTGGAACACACGTTGCAGATGTCTTTGAAGAAATTGAAAAGCTCGTTGAAGTATCACAAGATACTACTACCCAAGAGAAAAAAGGTATTTTTGATACTATCATTGATTTTGTCGCAGGAACTTTCCAACCAATCATCCCCGCACTCTCTGGGGCTGGTATGGTAAAAGCTGTTTTAGCACTTCTTGTCGTTTTCAATGTCATCACCACTGATTCACAAACCTATTACATGCTTAATGTATTTGCAGATGGTGTATTTTACTTCTTACCAATTCTCATTGCCTTTACTCAGGCACAAAAACTAAAATGTAACCCTATTTTAGCTGCAGGTGTCGCTGCCATGCTTTTACACCCAAATTGGTCGGCGCTTGTGACTGCTGGAGACGCTATCAACTTCTTTAACGTCATTCCATTTACACTAGCAAGTTATGGTTCAAGTGTTATCCCTATTATTCTCATCATTTTTGTCCAATCTTATGTTGAGAAATTCTTAAACAAACACATTCCAAAATCAATCAATATTGTTTTTGTTCCAATGCTAACTTTCCTTATCATGGGAACATTAGCCTTCTCAGTTCTTGGGCCAATTGGAGCCATTGTCGGAAATTACTTAGCTACCGTTTTCACATTCTTAGCAGAAAATGCAAGCTGGGCACCTGCTTTAATCATTGGAACATTCTTGCCGATTATGGTGATGTTTGGTATCCATAACGGTGTTGCCCCACTTGGAATCATGCAAATGTCTCAACTAGGTTATGACTCAATCTTTGGTCCTGGGTGTGTCTGTTCAAATATGGCACAAGCAACAGCTGGTGCAGTCGTTGCTTTCGTAACAAAGGATAAAACAACCAAAGAAACAGCTATTCCTGGTTCTATCACAGCCTACATGGGAATTACCGAACCTCTTCTTTATGGTGTTAATCTACCAAAACGCTACCCATTGATTGCTTCAATGATTTGTGGAGGACTTGGTGGTCTTTATGCTGGTTTAACACATGCTCACCGATTTGCGACTGGTTCTTCTGGACTTCCAGCAGTTCTTCTCTATATTGGTGATAACACAATGACTTATTTTTACAATATTATCATTGCTATTGTCATTAGCATCATTTCAACTGCTATTATTACCTTTGTCCTTGCCAAACACTTCGAAAAAGAAGAAACTACTGACAACCTTGATACAACACAAGCTCCTGTCATTACAGGTCAAGAAGTCATGTCTCCATTGACTGGTGAAGTTCTCCCTATTGAAAAAGCTGAAGATGAAGTCTTTGCATCAAAAGTTATGGGAGACGGTGTTGTTATCTTACCAGAAGCAACCGATGTCTATGCCCCATTTGATGGTACTATCGCAACTCTCTTTCCAACTAAACATGCTATTGGACTTGTCTCAGACAAGGGAGCAGAGATTCTCATTCATATTGGTATCAATACCGTAGATCTCAACGGAGAAGGATTTAAAGCCTTCGTTAAGCAAGGAGATTCCGTCACAAAAGGTGACAAATTAATTTCATTTGATAAAGTAGCTATTGAAAACGCTGGCTACTCTAGCCAAACAATGGTCATCGTTACAAACGGTTCTAATTATAATCAAATCATTAAACACGACAATCAATTTAGTCAAACTGGTGATTTGATTTTAGAATTAGAGAAATAAAAAAAGCGGAAAAATTCCGCTCCTAAACTCTCTCAAAATAACTTGGGGAGAGTTTTTTATAACTTTTTCCAAAATGTGTGGTAAATCACTATTTGAGAAACGATTCCTATCAAAACAGCCAGTATTGCAAACAAAACATTCGCCAACAGAACATCTTTGAGTAGTGCTCCGAGTAAAAATGTGCCTGCCCCTAGACTTCCACCTACTACTAAGGCGATTAGGATAATAGCGAGAGTCAGCCATTGTCCTGCGTGACGGTTAAAAAGTTGGGTCACATCTTGCCATTTTAAATCAAGAAATTTAAAATCACGGCGATACATAAGTTGCCCCTGAAGCAAAATACTCGCAAGAAGTCCTAGGATAAAGAAAATGACCAACACTAGCGGTGCTTTTAAGACAAACAAGCCCACTAATAAATAAACGATAGCTGGAACAAGTGCTTGGAGTCCTACCAGCGTTAAAAATTTTTGAACAAGAAAATCCTTGAAATTGATTGGTAGAGCTTTAAAGAAAGTCAGATTTTCTTTTTCTAATGAAATCCCAACCCCAACAAATGAGCTTGGCGTGCTACAAAAACTTCCCAAAACAATTCCGATAAGCATTGCCACACCAAAATAATCATTCGGCACTTCAGCCAAACTAACCCCATTTGTCACACTCGGTGTGATAAAAATCACCACATAAATCAAAGGCAATAGATAAGTTTGTGTCAGCAAGGTCGCATTTTGTAATGTTGACATATGGTGACGAATCATCATCGTTCTCAACGATTTACCTTTCAACGCTTTTTGAGATGCTGACGATGCTTTTTGTTTCGGCTTAGATTTAGGCTTAGCATAAAGGACTTCTTTGTAATACGTTGGCATCAACCATTTGACAACCCCAACTGTTAAAATCATCAACACTAACAAAGGTAGCCAAAAATTAAGAACAGTCGCTGATTGAAATGGTGCTTTTACCACGTCATAAAAACCACGAAAATAGGGTAAAACAGTATGGTCTGCAAGTGCAACATTATCATCATAAGTCATGTTCTGACTGTTGATAACATTCATGTAAAGAATGGCACCGACTGCTCCAATCGTTGAAATAGACATGAGAACAGTTGAAATGATTTTTCGATGCTGACTTCGAAGAATGATTTTTCCCACAAAGCTATTAAGATAAAGTGCCAACAAAATCACAGCCGCAAATAGAACGAAAAAGAGGACAATTGTCAACGGAATCGCTAGTACAAGCCCTGCTATTTGCCAGTAAGCGATAAAAAACAAAGACAAAAGTGGCATTAAAAATGTAATTCCCATACCAAAACTAGAAATAACTTTTGCCATATAAAGTTCACTCGATTTAATCGGCAAATGAGCATAAAGCCGAACATCATCACTCTCATAAAAAATGCTATACATGGCTGAAAAAGCATTTAGAGTTGCCATGATAAAGAAAATCGCTGTGTAAAAAGAGAAATATCCTGGGAAATAACGAAAATCAATGTTAGCATACATAGAAATGTAAATAACCGCAAACAAAAGACTGAGAAGAATTTGCTGGCGCATCACACTCTTATAAGCCGAAAAACCTTTGCTTGGTTTGCGTTCTTGTTTTCGCTTTGCCGCCGTGACAGATTGTGGGCTAGAATAGAGGATATTAATCTTGGTTAACTCCCAAACTGTTGACCAATTCATACGCCTATCCCTCCTCTTGCGCTTTACGCCCTGCTAATTCAAGATAGATTGTTTCCAAATCTTTATCAGGGTGATTAGCTTTCAATTCATCCAAAGTTCCGATAAAAATTAACTTGCCATCTTTTAAAATTCCAATACGGTCACAAAGTTGCTCCGCAACAGCAAGAACATGTGTTGAGAAAAGAACCGTATTGCCACCACGCGCGTGCTCTTTCATCATTTCTTTCAAATCAAAAGATGCTTGTGGGTCAAGCCCTGTCAAAGGTTCATCTAAAATCCAAATATCTGGATTTGATATCAGAGCACCAATAAGAATCACTTTTTGACGCATACCATGTGAAAAACTATCAATCAAATCATTGATATTCTCCGCAATATCAAACAAATGTGACAATCGTTCAATCCGTTCATCAGTGAGCTTATCATCAACGTCATAAATTTTGGCTAAAAAATGCCAGTATTCTATCGCCGTTAAGTTCAGGAAAATATCAGGCGAATCAGGCACGTAACCAATACGTTTTTTGATGTCATCACGGTGCTCAGAAAGAGGTAACTCATCAACATATACTTCACCATAGCTCGCTTCAATGATTGACGTTAAAATGCTAATCGTCGTTGTTTTTCCTGCACCATTATGCCCAATCAAGCCAAAAATTTCGCCATTAGCAATGGTCATATTGACATCACTTAGCGCTTCCTTATCACCATACAACTTTGAAACATGATCAAATCGAATCATACCTATCTCCTTTCCCTACTCTCCTAACAATGGTTTTATCCATTTTGAAACTTCTTTGCTCTTTCGGTAATCCGCAGCAAATTCCTGTGTCAACTGTTTCAATGATTTTGCCCCTTTTGGTAGCGAAAAATCATGCCTTGTACTATACAGATTTAACTGACGGTCAAGGTGAAGAGCGCTCAACCCAGCATCTCCAGACCTAATCACCTCATTTGACGCAGAAAGTAAGATTTTTGACAAATCATTATCTTGACGAATGGTCATATCTTCATAAGCATTCCTAATTGCTTTATATAATTCACTGCACTTCTCTTCCATAAAATCCCCTTAAAATTTCATTTGTACTATTAAAGTAACACAAAAATATTTTTATTCTATCTTACCTTTTCAGCTATTATTTGTCAAATAATTATAAAAACCCTCCTTGAAAGCAAGGAGGGTTCAGTTAGTTATTAATTACAATGATTCGTAAAGGTTTACAGCGTTATCAACTGTGAAGCCATATTCTTCAAAGATTTTATTGCCTGGTGCAGATGCGCCCCAAGTATCGATTGTAAGAGTTTTACCTTGAAGACCAACGTATTTGCCCCAACCGAAGCTTGAACCAGCTTCGATAGCCAAACGTTTTGTGACGTTAGCTGGAAGAATGCTTTCTTTATAAGCAGCGTCTTGTTCGTCAAAGATGTTTTGTGCTGGCATTGAAACCACACGAACATGAACACCTTTTGCTTCCAAAGCAGCTTGCGTATCAAGCGCCAATTTCACTTCAGAACCTGTTGCAATAAGGATACCGTCAAGGTCACCTTTTGCTTCTGAAAGGATATAAGCCCCTTTATTAACACCTTCCGCTGCCAATTCTTTCGTCCCTTCAAGGACAGGAAGGTTTTGACGTGTCAAGATGAGCATTGTTGGACGATCAGTTTCAGCAAGAGCACGTTTCCATGCAGCATTTGTTTCGTTACCGTCAGCAGGGCGGATAACGTTAAGGTTAGGCATAGAACGAACGCTAGCCAATTGTTCAACTGGTTCGTGAGTTGGTCCGTCTTCACCGACAGCGATTGAATCATGCGTCATGACATAAACCGTTGGTAATTGTTGAAGAGCAGCCATACGAACAGCTGGAAGAAGGTAGTTTGAGAATACGAAGAATGTACCACCGTAAACACGAGTACCACCATGAAGGGCAATACCGTTCATGGCAGCTGCCATGGCAAACTCACGCACACCAAACCAAATGTTGCGACCAAGGTAGTTATCTGGTTGGAAATCAGATTCTACTTTGACCATTGTATTGTTTGATGCAGAAAGGTCAGCTGAACCACCCCAGAATGATGGTACTTGTGCTGAGATTTGTTGGATAGCTTGTTGACTTGATGAACGGCTAGCAAGACTTGTACCAATTTCGAAATCTTCAAGTGTCACATTAACTGGTTTATTAGCGAATGCAGCTTTGTATTCAGCGGCTAATTCTGGATAAGCAGCTTCGTATTCACGGAATTTAGTATTCCATGCATTTTCAGCAGCTTCACCACGGAATTTGATACCAACTTCAAAACGTTTAGCCACCTCTTCTGGTACTGTGAATTCTGGATATTCCCAACCGTAAGATTTTTTAGCGTAAGCAATGCCATCAACGCCAAGAGGGGCACCGTGAACAGCTGATGTTCCTTGCTTTTCAGCACCGAAACCAATGATTGTTTTCACTTCGATAATAGATGGTTTTTCAGTTTCAGCTTTTGCTTCTTCGATAGCTTTAGCAATCGCTTCAAGGTCATTACCATCTTTAACCAAAATGTGTTGCCAACCGTAAGCTTCAAATTTACCTTTGATATCTTCTGTGAAAGCTTTTGATGTTGGACCGTCAAGTGAAATGTCGTTTGAATCGTAAAGAAGGACTAATTTGCCAAGTTTAAGATGTCCAGCAAGGCTGGCAGCTTCTTGACTGACACCTTCCATCAAGCAACCGTCACCATGCAAAGCATAAGTGTAGTGGTCAACGATATTAAATCCTGGTTTGTTAAATTTAGCTGCTAAGTGAGCTTCTGCCATTGCCATACCAACAGCATTGGCAATCCCTTGCCCAAGAGGTCCAGTTGTAGCTTCAACACCGTCTGTATGATTGACTTCTGGGTGACCTGGTGTTTTTGACCCCCATTGACGGAAATTCTTCAAATCATCAATGCTAACATTGTAACCTGATAGATGAAGAAGGCTGTATAAAAGGGCAGAACCATGTCCTGCAGATAGTACAAAACGATCTCGGTTAGACCAAGAGCGGCTGGTCTTCGGATTAACATTCATTACATGATTCCAAAGAACATAAGCCATAGGTGCAGCTCCCATTGGAAGACCAGGGTGACCTGAATTAGCTGCCTGAATGGCATCAATTGAGAGCGTACGGACAGTATTGACTGCCAACTGATCAATAGCATCAAATGTCATGAGTGAAACCTTTCTGTTTTTAAGGACTTATAGTATTATTGTTCGGATTCTATTATATCATAAATAATTAGAGTTTTTAAAACAAATTATTATTTGACTTTATTTTTAAACGTTTCCCAGTCTTTAGTAAAGTTTTTTATGCCACTTGTCGTTAAAGGATGTTTGGTCATTTTATCAAAAACAGCATCTGGAATGGTAGCAATATGAGCACCTCGTTTCGCAACGTTCTCAACATGAACTGTATTACGAATGCTGGCTGCAATGATTTCCGTCTCAAAGCCATAAAAATCAATGATTTCTCGCAAATCTGAAATCAATTGGTAAGCATCTGTGCCGATGTCTTCCAGACGTCCAACAAATGGACTGATAAAGGTTGCACCAGCTTTGATAGCCATAAGCCCTTGAGATATCGTAAAAATAAGAGTGACATTGGTTTTGATATGTTCTTTAGACAAAACATTAACAGCTTTCAACACTTCCATTGTCATCGGAATTTTGACCACAATATTATCTGCCCATTTAGCAATATCACGCGCTTCAGTAATCATTTCTTCAGCTGTTACGCCTGTGACTTCTGCCGATACGGGACCGTCAACAATCTGGCAAATTTCCTTGATAACCGTCTCAAAATCACGCCCTTCGCGAGAAATAATCGTTGGATTGGTCGTGACACCGTCCACGACACCTAGTTCATTAATCGTTTTAATCGCCGAAACATCGGCTGTATCTAAGAAAAATTTCATTGTATTCCCCTTCTTACAATTCAGAATCTGTTCGTTTATCAAGAATAATACTTGTTACAATTACAATAAATACAAAAGCGAGGATTGCTGTAATAAGTGCACCTGACCCCAATTGTCCAATTTTTCCTAAGATATAGCCTGGAATTAGATAATCTGTATCAGCAAATGTTGAAGCTGCCATTTTAAGGGAACCAAGTAATGGTAAAATAGCCAATGGTAACCAACTTATAAGTAAACTATTAACAGCAGAGCCAAGAACAGCTCCTCTTCTACCACCAGTAGAATTTCCGTAAATACCTGCTGCAGCTCCACAGAAGAAGTGTCCAACTACACCTGGAATAATAACCGTAGTATGAAGAGCAATCATTATAAACATTGAAATTGTGCCAACAATAAAACTAGTAAAAAAGCCGATCAATACTGCATTTGGTGCATAAGAAAAGATAATTGGCACATCCAACGCTGGTTTAGAATTTGGTACCCATTTTTTAGCAATACCTTGAAATGCTGGAACGATTTCTGCTAGTACCATACGAACACCTTGCAGAACAACTACAAATCCTGCCGTAAATGTTCCTGCTTGAATAATTGCATAAACAATCGCACTTGTTCCATCACTCAATTCTTTTTCTACATAACCTGTGCCAGCTGCCAGTGCCAAGATGACATAAACTACACTCATTAATAACATAATAGATACTGTTGAATCACGTAGAAAACTAAATGATTGTGGAACATCCATATCCTCTGTAGATTTTGATTTATCACCAAACCATTTTCCAATCCAACCAGCTATAGCATAACCAATATTTCCTGTATGTCCCATGGCAACATTATCATTACCAGTAATTTTTCTCATAAAAGGTTGACAAAGAGCAGGAGTGATTGTCAGTAACGTTCCTTCAAATAACCCTCCAAGTATGATAACTATAGGATTCGCTTTGATACCAGCACTTATCAAAATAACAGCTGTAATACAAGAAACATACATCATAGCTTGACCTGTTAAAAATAAATATTTAAAACGTGTAAAGCGTGCCAATAGAATATTAACAATCATTCCAACCAACATAATTAAAGCTGTTTGACTTCCATAATCTTGTAAAGCAATCGCAACAACAGCTTCATTACTAGGAACAACACCTTGAGTATTTAGAGCTACTTGAAACATTTTTGCAAAAGGAGCCAAGGCATTCTGTAAAATCCCTGAACCACCTGTTAAAACAAGAAATCCAACTATTGTTTTAATTGTCCCTGACATTACATCAGAGAATTTTTTCTTTTGTAAAAGTAAACCAATTAAAGCAATGAGAGCTACTAAAATGGCAGGTTGAGTAACTATAGAAACAAATATATTTAAAACACTTTTCATAATAGAATCCTCTTCTCTACTTTTTGATTACCGATGTGTAATAGCATTTTTATCTAGTATATTAATTACCTGTTGTTTTATTTCATCAGCATCAATGATAGAATTTAACGAAATAATCTTTTCCTCTGGTAGGTTAGATAAAGCAGGAACCAAAGTCTTTTCAGCAAAGAAGTAATCAGCCATGTCCCCACTAACACTTCCTGAATCTGTATGCTCAACTGTAAAATCTTTTACATCAACTCCTAATTCTTGTAGGGCTGACTCAATATTCATTTGAACCATAAAACTTGTTCCTAAACCACTTTGGCATACTGCAAAAATTTTCATAATTATTACACTCCTTCTAGCAATGAGCTAATTTCTTCAATATTTGATGATTGAAGCAATACTTGCAAATTTTCCTTCTTAGATAGAATTTTTGTTAATTTCATCAATGCTTCTAGATGTTGACTACTATCACTAGCAGCCAAACAAATAAAAATAGATACTGGATGGTTAGGGTCATCTAAAAGATTTACTGGATATTTTAACTTCAGAAAAGATATACCAGTTTCAATAACCCCCTCCTCCGGTCGGGCATGTGGTAAAGCTAAATATTCTCCAATGTTAATAAATGGTCCATATTCTTTTACCTTATCTATCATCGCCTGAATATAGCTCTCTTTAATTTTTCCTTTTGTTAGTAAAGGTTGAGCCGTTAATCTTATTGCCTCTTCCCAACTCATTTTTTGAGAACTTAACTGGATATTTTCTTTATCTAATAACTCCATAATTTCTCCTCGTACTATTGTTTTAAATAATTCTTAATTTCCAATTGACTGCCTGTCATTAATAATTCAATAAACTGCTCATCAATTAGATGCTGAATGAGATTTTGAATTTGTGGACGCATTTTAAATGCTGTTTGAGAATTAATCACAAGAGCAATTACAATATTTACCTTTGCAATACCTTTAGACCAATTCAAAATAGGTTCCGAAGGACGTACAATGAAGATTTTATTTTGAACATTCTCATTGGTGAAATGCGGTAAAACAACACCTTGTGCGATTTCAATATTTCCCATCGCTTCACGTTCTAGGAATTTACTTTCTATCTCTTGCTGACTTAGGGTTTGACTGTCAATTTGAGATGCTAAATATTCATAAACTTCTTGCCGATTATTGAAATTTTGGTTAGAAACGTATTGATATAAATCAGTTACCATAATTAATCTCCCTTATTGCATTTTGGATATTCTTTTTATCTTCATCTGTTAATAAGGCGCTTACAAGAATTGTCTTTACGTTTAACATTTCTTGCAAACTAACACTCGTGATAACCAATTGAATATCTGGATAATTTTGTAAAATTTCTTTGATATTTTGAGAAGATACTACTTTAACAATATCAAGATTTTGAAAAGCCGTTTCAATTTTCACTTTAAGCAGTTCTGAAATGCCAATTCCCGATGAACACATCACAACCGCTTTTATGGGAGTTGGGTTTAATTCTTTGAAACGAACAAAATATAACGTCAAAAAGCCAATTTCATCAGCACTTAACATTGAAAAACCAAATTGTTCTGTCATCTCCAGAGAAACTTTCTCTGTCTGATTAAAAATATCAGCATAACGGTCTTTAATATCATGCAACATATTATTTTTGATATAAATTTTATTATCTAATCTTCTTAACAATGGACTGATATGGTTTGCCAAATCAATAAACATAGGAGATTGTTCATTTATTGATTCTGACTTTGTCATTTCCATCTTTTTAAAATAAAATTTTGTTACAGAAACAACACGCGCTGAAAATTCAATTTTTTGCTGATGTGTACTAAGTTGAAATCTTGACGAATACAAGTATTGATAGAGATAATTAATTTCTAAATCATCAATACTCCTCCCTAAACGATTCCCAATATCATTTATAATCTTTTTACTTTCTTTGAGAATTGAGTCATCGTAATCTGTCATCTTGATATCCACTACTTCTGCGTTAGCGATTTTACGACTAGAAATTTTTAACCGTTCAAGCATAATGTAAAGATGAGAAAAAATATTAACATTGTATGGGTATGGTAACCTTGCCTGTAAATCCGTCTCAATTTGGTCAATTTCTTCCAAAATAATTTTAGCAAGCTCTAAATCAAAATGACTTTGGTTAGTAGTATTAGACAAATTGTCAATATCAATCATGCTAAACGTTGGTACCAAATCCGCTAATGCTCTACGAATATCCAATTCTGAACCTGTTATAAAAATATAGCCTGTCCGAGTTGAGATTTTTAAATGAAAGGGATTGAGTCGCTTTTGAATCTCGATTTTATCTTTCATAATAACGGAATCACTGACATAATACTCTTGTGCTAAGTCATATATAAGTAATTTTTTAGGTGATATCGTTAACAATCTCTCCAAAATTTGAAGTTGCCTACTAGCTGGTGTAAAATCATTTTGCTTAGAATTTATTAAAGTAGCATAATTTTTAAGTCTATTAAGTTTAAAACCACGTCCTCTCTTTTTTATGATAAGTTCATCAGGAAAATAGTTTTGATTTATTTCCTTTACAAGACGATAAACCGTTTTTTCAGATAAATTCAATTGTTCGGATAAAGATTTTGCCGTGATATAATCTGAATTCTGATGCAATACTGCTAGCAATCTATCAAATTGTAATTGTTTTTTATTCATCTTCATTTTCCTTTCACACTTACTATTGTATGCGTTTTCTAATTATAACAAACTCCTTTTAGTGTCCACTTTAAAATGGACATTTTTCCTTTTCATTGTACACAAAAATCCCAGTCATTACTGACTGGGATTCCTATCTTACGAATTTGGGTCGTCAAGGCTTCTGCCATGCAAACCACGTTCGCGTTGAAGTTGTTTTAGTTTTTCTGGTGTCACATCATTTCCTTCTTCATCAACAAGTTTAATCCCTGCGATATGGTGAAGAAGTGAGCGACGGTACCCCTCAATGTACTCTTTGCGAAGTTCAGCTTGTTCAACTTTTTCAGCACCTGTCAAACCAACTGTTTTTTTCTTACGCGCAAGTTCATTAATGCGTTGAATCTTTTTTTCATTCATGAGTAAGACTCACCAAACGTATAAAATCCATAGATTCTACACGCTTTTTCCTTTCTTATAATTTACCAAATCAGAAAATCAATTAGCTAATACGCCTCTAAAATGACAATGCTAACTTAGCAGTCATTAGCAAAATTTTAGCCAACTGTGTCAGGAGCGGCAAGCGAAATGCCACTTCTTATTTGGTATTCAATTTGTTAAATGCTGCTACGCTGCTAGCTTTTGCAGTCAATTCAGCAAGGATAGCCAAGCGATTATTTTTAACAGCTTCATTATCCACCATTACCATTGTATTGTCAAAGAATTTGTCGATAACTGGGCTTAGGGCAAATAATTGTGCTAATTTTTCACTAGCAGAACCAGTCAAGTTCAAGTCTGCTGCAGCTTGTGCCAAAGCTTTTTCTTCGTCATTTTCAAACAAGCTTGCATCAACTGCTACACCTGCTGGTGCTTTTTCGGCAAGATTGAAGACACGTGAAAGACTTTCAACGGCGGCTTTATAATCAGCAGCTTTGCTTGCTTCAACAAGAGCATCAGCAGCTTCAAGCATTTCAGCCACAACAAAGTTTGAACCAGCAAGAACAGCTTCTTTAATATCTTTAGAAACTGATTTGCTCATCATTTTTTCAACACGCGCACGGATGAAATCCATAACTTCTGCTTTGTGTTCATAAGTCAAGCTATCAAATGACAAGGCGTAAAGGTTGTCAATCAATTCATCCATTGGAATTTTCAAACCAAAGGCATCCATGATACGAACAACACCAGCTGTTGCACGACGAAGAGCATATGGGTCATTTGAACCTGATGGAATCAAGCCAACTGAGAAGAATGACAAGATAGTATCCAATTTATCAGCAAGTGCCAAAAGGGCACCAACTTTAGTTTCTGGGAGGTCACCGTCAGCTGAATTTGGAAGGTAGTGTTCACGAATAGCTGTTGCTACTGCGGCATCTTCGCCTGCAAGAAGGGCATATTTTTCACCCATGATACCTTGCAATTCATCAAATTCACCAACCATACCAGTCAATAAGTCGAATTTATAAATTTCAGCAGCACGAGCAAGAGCTTTGCTTTCTTCGGCAGAAGCGCCAGCTTTTTCGGCAAGGTAAGCTGCAATTACTTTGCTGCGTTTCATGTGTTCAGAAAGTGAACCGATTTTTTCGTGGAATGTAACGTTGTCAAGTTTTGCCACAAGGTCAGCAATTTTAAGTTTTTGGTCTTCACGCCAGAAGAATTCACCGTCTTCCAAACGAGCCACGAGCACTTTTTCATTACCTTTAATGACATTTTCAAGGTACTCAGAATTACCGTTACGAACTGAGATAAAGTTTGGCATTAATTTACCAGCTTGATCACGGACAACAAAGTAACGTTGGTGGTTTTTCATTGATGTGACAAGCACTTCTTCTGGTACTTCAAGATATTTCGTATCAAAGCTTCCCATGAAAGCAGTTGGGTATTCAACCAAGTTAAGGACTTCGTTAAGCAATTCGTCATCGATTTCAACTTGGACGTTTTGTGCTTTTTCAATGTCTTTGATTTGGTTAACAATCATGTCTTGACGTTCTTTAGCGTCGGCGATAACAAAGACTCTACGCAAATCTTCTTCGTATGAATCAGCGCTAGCAATTTCTGTTTCATGACCAAGGAAACGGTGTCCACGGCTAACACGACCTGAATGAATATCCAAGAAATCAAGGTCAAGAGCTTCATCATCAAGAAGAACAGTCAATGTGTGAACAGGACGGATGTATTCAAATGTGTTATTTGCCCAGTGCATGTTTACTGGGAAAGTCATTGCTGACAAGATTTCTGGAATGTCAACAAGCACTTCTTTGGCAGCTTTTCCTGCTTCGTGTTTTGTAACGTAAACATACTCTTCGCCTTTAACTTCGCGGAATTCAATATCGTCAGTTGTCAACCCTTTACCACGGACAAATCCTTGAGCCGCTTTTGTGAAGTTACCGTCAGCGTCCAATGCAATTTTCTTAGAAGGACCTTTAAAATCTTCTGTTAAATCAGTTTGCGCATCAGCAAGACCAGTCACACGAACAGCCAAACGACGTGGTGTAGAGAAAGTTTGAATGCTTTCAAATGCCAAACGTTTTTCGTTCAAAAATGCTGCCATACGATCGCCAAGTTGTTTTTCACTTGGAGTAACCACGTAAGCTGGTAATTCTTCTAAACCAAGTTCTACAAGTAAATTTTTAGCCATTATTCAGCATCCTCCTTCAATAATTTTTCACGTGTTGCTTCATCAAGCAATGGGTAACCAAGGCGTTTACGTTCTGCCACAAATGTTTTGGCAACGACACGAGCTAAGTTACGAATACGAGCGATGTAACCAGCACGTTCTGTTACAGAAACCGCACCACGCGCATCAAGCAAGTTGAAAGTGTGTGAACATTTCAAAACGTAGTCATAAGCTGGGTGTACGAGGTGTTCATCCAAGCAACGTTTTGCTTCTGCTTCAAATTTTTCAAAGTTTTCAAGAAGCATATCTTGATTAGAAATTTCAAATGAATATTTTGAGTGTTCAAATTCTGGTTGAAGGAAGATTTCACCATATTTAACACCTGGTGCCCATTCAATATCATAGACAGAATCCACTTCTTGAATGTAAGATGCCAAACGTTCAAGACCGTAAGTAACTTCTGATGTTACAGGACCTGTTTGCAAACCACCAACTTTCTGGAAGTAAGTAAATTGAGTGATTTCCATACCATCAAGCCAAACTTCCCAACCAAGACCAGCTGAACCAGTTGATGGGTTCTCCCAGTTATCTTCAACGAAACGAATGTCGTGTTCTAGGGGATTAATTCCTAATTTTTCCAATGATTCAAGGTAAAGTTCTTGAATGTTTGATGGTGATGGTTTCATAACCACTTGGAATTGGTGGTGTTGGTAAAGACGGTTAGGATTTTCACCGTAACGACCGTCAGCTGGACGACGTGATGGTTCAACATAAGCCGCATTCCATGGTTCTGGACCAATGGCACGAAGGAAAGTGTAGGGACTCATTGTACCAGCACCTTTTTCATTGTCATAAGCTTGCATCAACATACAACCTTGGTCATTCCAAAATTGTTGCAAAGTCAAAATAATTTCTTGAAACGTCAATTTTTTAGACATGTATCTACTCCTTATTTTAGTAACTTAATTTGCGACGTCAGATTGGGCAAAACGATTATTTTTGAACAATCTGACTAGTGCATAGGCTAGGCCAATCGCCATAGCGATTGCCGTTTGTCAGTTCGACGACTGCCAATTAAAATGAGGAGATTACTGACATTGCCTAGGTAAAACGTCAATTTTTTAGACATGTATCTACTCCTTATTTTAATAACTAATTTTTGCGATGTATCTTGGAGGCTAACGTTTTTCCATAATAAAAAACCGCCAACACACCCATATGATACCTCATAAGGGGCGTTAAAACGCGGTTCCACCCTATTTTATTACTTCATTTATCTGATTTTAACTTAGCCTTGCTAAGCGAAAGCGCCAGCGACTCACTTCAGTTTCATCCGACTTCCACCACCTCGGACTCGCTAAGAAACACCATGAGACTTTCTCTCTTTAAAGAGTATTTTAGCACAAATGACTTGGAGTGTCTAGGTTCAAACAAAAAACTAATAGCTGAAATCTTGTTTTCACTCATTTCATCATTCAAAATTCAAAGGCGAGATAAAAACAGTTTTCATTTACCCAAAACTAAAAGCCCAAGATTATTCATCTCAGGCTCTCACGTTTAGGCGTTCCAAACTTTTTCGCCACCTAAGTAAGTTGCTTGTAAATCAAGTTCTTTGTCAAGGACGATAAAATCAGCTTGATGTCCTTTTTTGATTTGTCCGCATTTATCATCAATACCAACAGAGATAGCAGGAATAAGGCTTGCCATACTAATAGCTTGTGCTTTTGACGCGATTCCCCAATTAACAACATTTTTCACGGCATCTTTTAGTTGGAGAATTGAACCCGCAAGAGCACCATTTGATTTCAAACGTGCTGTTCCTTTTTCGACAGTAACAGGGTATTCGCCAAGCATATAATCACCATCTTTGAGACCACCTGCGCTCATGCAGTCCGTAATCAAGGCAACGTGGTCATAATTTTTTTGGTGCAATAAAATATCACACGCTGACGGATGAACGTGATGTCCGTCACAGATTAATTCAGCATAAGTGTTTGGGAGTTCATAAACCGCACCAACCATACCAGGTTCACGGTGGTTAAGGCCACGCATACCATTATAGGCATGAACCCAAACTGAAGCACCAGCTTCCACAGCATTTGCTGCTTGTTCATAAGTCGCATCAGAATGCCCTAAAGCAACAATCACATTTTTTTCCTTAGCATGATTAATAAAATCAGCCACATCATCACGTTCTGGTGCCAAAGCAATTTTTCTTAACAAACCTTTTGAACTTTCCAACCATTGGTCTAGTTCAACAATTGACGGATTACGCATATACGAAGGATTTTGAGCCCCTTTGTATTTTTCCGTAAAATATGGTCCTTCAAAGAAAAGCCCTTGAATACGTGCACCGCTTTCTTGACCTGCAAAATCAGCTGCCGTACGACAAATATCATCTAAAGTTTCAAATGACGCTGTCAAACCAGTTGGTAAAAAGCTAGTTACTCCTGCTCCTAAAAGGGCATGACTCATGGTTTCCAGAGCTTCTTTGCTGTTATCCATAACATCAGCACCAGCAAAACCGTGAATATGAGTGTCAACTAAACCAGGAGCAATGCTGTAACCCGTATAATCAATGATGTCAGCATCGCTTGGTACTTCTGCTTGCCAGTCTCCAAAAGTATCTCCCTCGATAGCAAGATAACCAGCTTTTTTCACTTGATAAGGATAATAAAATTCGTCTGCTTTAATATACTTTGTCATTTTTAACCGCCTCCATTCACTTATATTATATGCCAAATGATTATTTTTGTAAATGGTATATACCAAATTTGTTTAACTTTTTTGGCAAAAAAATAGAAACTTAGAAGAATTCCAGTTTCTATTTACTATATAATCTAAATTTGGTCTTCAATGACTTTTTCAACTAAGTTCAAAGCGTGGTCAGTAATGCGTGTGCATGGTGTGATGAGGTCAATGAAGTTAATACCTGCCAACGGTGTACATTCACCATTATTCATGCGTTTAATGTGATTCTTACGAATACGACGTTCCAGATGTGCAATATCTTTATGACGTTCCACCAATTCGTCAGCCAATTCACGATCATTATCAATAACAACCTTTAAAGCATCCAAAATCATACGATGCGTTTCATGGTAAAGTTGGTCGATTTCCTTAACTGCCGCTGGTGAAAACGTAATGTCTTTTGAAATATTGTGTTCCATCAAACGAACCAAACCAATACTATGGTCACCAATACGTTCCAAATCACGTGATGAATCTAAAAGACTTGAGAGAATCTCACTTTCATGCTGATTCAATTGTTCACTTGATAACTCAATGAGGTATTTGGTCAATTCTTCATCGACATTATTAATCGTATCTTCAAATTTTTTCGTCTTATCAGCGTATTTTTCATTACTCGTTTCTACAAATAGAAATGCCGCTTCAAAAGCTTGTGTCGCATAAGCACCCAAGTGAATAAGTTCTTTTTTAGCATTTCCAAGTGCGATAGCTGGTGCTTGTTTCAACAAAATTTTATCGAGATAGATTGCTTCGTATTTCGCTGCTTCGTCTTGTCCAGGAATTAGTTTTGTCACAATATAAGCCAGTGTTCCAATGAATGGGAACAAGAGAATGGTGTTAGTGATATTAAATGTTCCGTGGGCAAAGGCTACAGTCATCGCTGGTGTTAAATCAAGGCTTGATTGCATCCATTCCATTAAGCTTGTAAATGGTAAAAGAAGAACCATAAACAGCACAGTTCCAATCACATTGAAAAGGACATGGGCAGCTGCCACACGTTTAGCTGCTATATTCGAACCAATTGATGCCAAAACAGCTGTGATACACGTCCCAATGTTACTTCCTAGAAGAATCGGAATCGCTCCTTGAAGGTCAAGCAAATTACCAGCATACAAGCCCTGTAAAATCCCAATAATGGCAGCTGATGATTGAATAAGCATGGTTAATCCTGTCCCTATCAGAACTCCCATAATTGGCTTATCGCCCAAGGTTGCTAGGTAATCTTGAAAAGCTGAAACAGATTTTAAAGGCTCCATTGCATCACTCATGATATTGAGCGCAAAGAAAATTCCCCCAACACCAAAAATAATACGTCCAATGTTATTCAAGCTTCGACGTGATGTAAAGAACAACAAGGCAGCACCAACAAAAATCATCGGCAATGCATAGTCTCCTAGATTAAACCCAATTAAAAATGATGTTACCGTTGTTCCAATATTGGCACCCATGACGATTCCAATTGCTTGTCGAAGGTTCAAAAGTCCCGCTGACACAAGCCCAACAGTAATAACCGTCACTCCTGAACTTGATTGGATTAAAGCTGACATGGCTAAACCAACAAGTATTCCTAGAAAAGGATTACTCGTATATTTATCAATATAATAACGAAGTCTATCTCCAGCAGCCTGTTGTAAACCGTCTCCCATGTATTTAATACTGAAGAGAAAGAGCCCTAGACCTCCAAAAAAATTAAAAGCAATTTCTTGCCAACTTACTGACACAGTTTTATCCTCAAATATTATAATTTTTATCGTAAAAAGTCGATAATTCCATTTTAATGTATTAAAAGCAAACAAACAAGTATTTTTTGTTCTTTTTATAAAATGATAAAAACTGATTTTTTAATAATCAATCATTTTTTGAAATTTCCTTTTTGGCAGTATAATCGTTTTAGGTTAAATTAGCCTAAATTTTTAAGAGAATGTCGAAAAAAATTAATGCGCTGTCATTTCTATGTTATAATATAGAAAGATGCTCTGTTAATCACAGAAGTTTAACATTATTTGACTTATCGAATAACGCTACGTTATTGAAATTGTAGTATCTAATTTATAAAAAGGAAAAGGAGCTTTCATGAAAACCTCAAGAAGTGAAGTTACTTATCTCATTCTTAGCATTATTTTAATTGCTTTTGGAGCTGGTATTTACCTAATCTTTGGTAACAATTATGCCAGCACATCAAGTTCACAAACAACTACTGCTGTCTCATCTTCATCATCTACTAGCGAAGAAGATTTAGAAGCTAATGCAGAAGCATTGCTCGCAGAAGCACAAGCCAATCCTACGTCAGAAGCTGTTACCAATGCCCAAGCAGCCATTAATAAACTTTCTGATGAAAGTAAAAAAACAGATTTACAATCACAATTGGATGCTGTCTCTGCTGAAGTAACCAATGAAAGCAATGCGGAAACAGCTGTTGCAACGGCAGAATCTGAACAAACAAGTGCAAATGTTACTGCGGCTCAAGCAGCCATTGATGTTCTTACAAACGAAACTGTCAAGGACCAACTTCAAGCCCGTTTAGATGCTGTTTCTAATGCTATCGCAGCAACTACACAAAGTAATACTACTTCAGGTGATTCAACATACAGCACTTACGATAATACTTATTCTGATTTGGCTGTCACTAATAGCGATTCTTACGGATACTAATCATTATGTCAATCGGGCTTATCTTTTCAGCCATTGGCGCAACTTGTTTAGCAATCTCATCTTTTGCCAAAACTAAGAAAAGCATGTTGACTTGGCAACTGTCTGATTATTTCTTTACCATGGTTGCCAATTTTTTATTGGGTGGTTACACAGGAGCTATTTCTATCAGTGTTTCCATCATTCGAAATATGCTTATGATTAAGAAATGGGATTCATTTTATACAACTGTTCTTCTCGTTATCGTTCAATTAACATTAGGCATTCATGTCAATAATTTAGGATTAATCGGCTGTTTACCTTTGATTTCATCAGTATCTTATACTATCGTTTCTTTTTTGACTGATAGGGTACAATGGCTTCGCTGGGTAACGGTTGAGAATATGCTACTTTGGTCTTTATACGACTTCACCATTAAAGCCTATCCTGCTTTAGTTATGGACGTGGTCATCACAATTACAACACTTATTGCTATTAAAAAATACAGTGGCTTAAATCGTCATACACAAAACACCCAAGACTGATATTCAGCTTGGGTGTTTTAACGTTTATTTTGTTTCGTATCCTAATAAGATACCACCATCTTCACCATAGAAACTACAAAGTCCTGAAGCTTTGATAAATGTGATATCGGCTTGAGGGTATTTCTCTTTGATTTTATCACTTAGCTGTTGGCAAGCTTTTTCATTGTTGGCATGAGTAATCATGACTTTGCCACCTTGATAACCTTCTTTGAACATTTCATCGATTGTTGCTTGAACAGCTTTTTTCTGACCTCTTGCCTTGTGAAGAAGCTCTAAAGTCCCTTCATCACTAGCTTTTCCGACCATACGAATGTTAAGAAGTCCGATGACTTTACCAATCAATTTGCTCAAGCGACCATTTTTCACCAAGTTATCCACACGAGCAAGAATAAAGAGTAATTTGGTCTTAGCTTGGTAAGCCGTAATCGCTTCGACCACCTCATCAAAGCTGAGACCTTTAGCAATTAGACGGTTTAACTCTAAAACAATCAAGTCAATTTCACCGCCTGCAGATAGTGAGTCAATCACATGAATATTAACATTTGGGTGTTCTTCAAGAAGCATATTTTTAGCCACTTGAGCGCTGTTTTGACTTCCTGATAAATTTCCTGTAATCGTAATAGCAATGACATTTTCAGCGCCTTGGTAGGCTTGTAAGAAGGCATCTGGGCTTGGGCAACTTGATTTTGATGATGTAGGACTTGCATACATACTTGCCATCATATTATCGACATCTAACCCTTCATCATCCACAAAAATTTCTGAGCCAATCTGTATTGTTAGAGGGACATTTTGAAATTCTGTGTGGTCTGCGATAGCTTCGATATGTTTAATATCACAGCCAGAATCTGTTACAATTTTCCAAGTCAAATCTCTTTTCCTCCATTTCTTTTGATTTTGATATTATTTGACAAACAAAGTATTTTCTCCTAAAATTATATCATTAGAGCCTTTATTTTAGCTATCAAAAACAATCAGACGTCACAAGTGAGAGGATTTTGTCATGACGGAAAAAACAATTTCACAAAAATCCTTGCAAAATTTGCAGGTGTCCAACAAGGAGTCACAAAAATTAACGCGTGAATCACTTGAAACCGCGCTTTTACTTCTTCTTGAAAAGAAACCACTAAATCAAATTACGATTTCTGAACTTGTCGCTAAAGCTGGCGTTTCACGTAATGCTTTCTATCGAAATTACAAATCTAAGGAAGCCATTCTTGAATCTATTTTAACGCAAATTGTTCGCCGTATTTTTCGAGGCATCAAAAATTTCGATTTAAAGACACAGCTCTCCCAAGCGTGGCTTTTCATATTGACGGAGGCGAAAAAGGAAGCCAACGTTTTACGAATGATTTTTGAACAACACCTTGAAAAGCTATTGACAAGTATCGTTTCTAAACGCTTAAAAGCTTATCAACGTTTCAAGAAAAAGCATGATTCTCGCTACACTAATTCTTTCTGGAGCAATGCCATCATCTCGGTACTCTCAAACTGGGTAGCCGACGATATGCGAATTCCTGCCGAAGAAGTAGCCGCTATTGGTTTACCACTTTTCTTATAGAAAAAAACTCCGACTCAAATTAGTTGGAGTTTTTTCTATAATTTATTTCAACACATAATCGTAAATGGCTTGAGCTACGCCTGCTTGATCGTTGGTTGTTGTTTCGTAGCGGCAAAGCGCTTTGACTTCGTCAGTCGCATTTCCCATGGCAACACTGTTATTAGCAAATTCTAGCATTTCAATGTCATTAGCAGCATCACCGATTGCCATTACTTCTGCTGGAGTAAAGCCAAGTTTTTCTGACAAAGCTTTAAGAGCCGTAGCTTTTGTATAACCTTTCGGCATAGCTTCAAAGATGTATTCTTGACTGCGCACCACGCTAAATTCAGCTGCCAAGGCACTTTCTTTGGCTTCTTGGAATGGGTCCAAATAAGGCGCTCTTGCCATATACATGGCTTGGAAGATAATTTCTGAACTAGCTTTCAATTCATCAATGCTAACAGCTTTAGCTGTATCGAAAACAAGCCCTGCATCGTATTGAACCAATTCTGGCACTTCGCTTCCAACGGCATAATAATGTTTTTCACCTGTCAATGTCAAACACACATCAGGATAGTCTGCAATCGCATCATTCAATTTATCAAGTTCGTCATTTGTAACTTGAGCATGAAAAACAAGATCCCAATCTTTTGTATTGTAGATTGTGCACCCATTGTTCATAATGATATACTCTTCATCATCTAAACTAAGTTTTTCAAAATAAGGCAGAATTCCTGATTTTGGTCGTCCTGTACAAAGGACAATTTTAACACCTGCTTTAGCAGCCTTTTGAATAGCTTCGACATTTTCATCAGGAATTTTTTTATCTGAATTCAGTAATGTTCCGTCCAAATCAATTGCAATTAATTTAATCATTTTTAGTGACCTTCCGTTTAATTTTTGGCAAATGCCATTGACGCCAGTAACCTACCATGCGTAAGATGGTTAGAATCAAAACCAGCAAATAATAACCCGAACCGTTATGGACGATTTTAAAGTAAATCGCTAGCGCTGCTAAAATTGACCAACCTGCATAAACTTCGCTTCGTAACACCCCAGGCTTTCGCCCTGCTAGAACATCACGAACAATACCACCACCTGCACCAGTCAAAACTGCCGCAACAATGACTGCACTCAAGGGTTGATGTAATTTCACTGCATACATAGCTCCTTGCACACTAAACGCCGCTAGTCCGATAGCATCCGTCAGCACTTCTGCTTTTCTCCAACCTTTATGAGTAATGAGATTTGGAAATACCATGATAAATAGCATAGCAACCAAGGCAAAATAAAATGCTTGACCTTGCGACCAAAGCGCACTAATGGGCAATCCTATCAAAAGATTACGAATGGCACCACCACCAAAAGCTGTTACAAATCCTAAGATAAACAATCCTAGAATGTCAAAATCTTCTTCCATGGCAACAATAGCTCCTGAAAGTGCAAAAGCAATCGTTCCGATAATACTTAAAATATCCCAAACATCTATTGTCATTTTCGTTCCAAATTCATTTTTTTCTTACTAGACTAGTTTATCATTTTTAACGCAAAAAAAAACAGCACTGAGTCTGTTTTTTTATGATTTTTGAAATTCTTTTAAATTTCTTTTCCAAGGGTGAATTTTGTTCCCTTGAGTGCTCGTTTTAGGGAGAGCTTGAAAGGATTTCCTGTGACGGTTGCTTGTTTTTTATCCAAATCAACAACCACTTTTTCAACGCCACGAACAGCTGACAATTTTTCTGTTACTGTTTTGACACAACCTTGGCATTTCATGCCAGTAACTTCATACGTTTTTTCCATGTGAAACTCCTTTGTTTATCATTAATTCAGTTTAATATATTTTAGGCGAAGGGCATTGAGGACGACTGAAACTGAACTAAATCCCATGGCAAGTCCTGCAATCATTGGATTTAACAGAGGTCCACCAAATAGATATAATACACCCATAGCGACAGGAATCGCTAAGATATTGTAGATAAATGCCCAGAAAAGATTTTCCTTGATAATTTTAATCGTTAAACGACTAATGCTCAAGGCTTTCAGAACATCTGAAATTTCTGGTTTCATGAGAATAATATCTGCTGATTCAATAGCAATGTCTGTCCCAGAACCGACAGCGATACCAATATCCGCTACCGCTAAGGCAGGTGCGTCATTTATCCCATCACCAACCATGGCAACCATTTTTCCCTGACTTTGCAAATCCTGAATGGCTTGCGATTTCTGGTCTGGTAGAACTTCGCTAATAACATTTTTGATACCAGCTTGTTTGGCAATAGCTTGCGCTGTCTTGCTATTGTCGCCTGTCAGCATGACAACATCAATACCTTTTTCTTGCAATTTAGCGACGGTTTCTTTACTGTCTGCTTTTAGCAAATCAGCTACGGTAATAAGTCCTAGTAGTTGTGCATTTGCCGAGATGTAAATCGGTGTTTGTCCTTTTTGAGTCGCAGCCAGCACCGCTTCTTGACTAGCGGTCAAGTCAACCTGATATTTTTCCATTAACTTGCGGTTGCCAACGTAAACTGTTTGTCCGTCAATATCAGCCTGCAAGCCAAATCCTGTTAAGGACTTAAATTGTGTGACCTCTGTCAAAGCTAACTTATCTGCGGATGCTTTTTCCACAATGGCTTGACTAAGAGGGTGTTCTGACAATTTCTCGATTGAGGCAACTTGTGCAAGAAGCTTATCTTTATCGCCTTGGTAAGCAAAAATATCAACAACTTGTGGTTTGCCTTGAGTGATAGTTCCTGTTTTATCAAATACAATGGTATCGAGGTGGTGAGCATTTTCGAGGGTATCACCGCGTTTATAGAGGATACCATTTTCAGCACCGCGACCAGTTCCGACCATAATCGCTGTCGGTGTTGCAAGACCAAGCGCACAAGGACAAGCAATGACAAGAACCGCAATGGCAACTTGGAGAGCAAAGACAAAGGTTTGTCCCATAATCAAGTACCAGAAAATGAAGGTGACAAGCGCAATCACGATAACAGTTGGAACAAAAACACCTGCTACCTTATCCGCAATTTTCGCAATCAGTGCTTTGGTCTGCTGCGCATCCTCAACCAATTTAATAATTTGGGCGAGCAAGGTTTCATCACCAACTTTTTCAGCACGAATGATTAGCGCCCCTTGTCCATTGATTGAAGCACCATAAACCTTATCCTCTGTGGCTTTCTCAACTGGGATACTTTCCCCTGTCAACATTGACTCATCAATCGCCGAGTACCCTGAAACCACACTACCGTCAACAGGAATTTTTTCCCCAGGTTTTACTAAAATGAGGTCTCCGACGCGCACGTCCTCAATCGCAACAGCTTGTTCCACACCGTCACGGATAACCGTTGCTTCTTTTGCTGATAATTTCACCAATTTTTGAATGGCATCTGACGTGCGACCTTTTGACAGCGTTTCAAAGTATTTCCCGAGAGTGATTAAGGTCAAAATCACCGCAACTGATTCAAAATACAGCATATGCGCGTGGTGACTATGCCCCAGTATAATATGATAAACACCGTAAAGGCTGTAAACGAAAGCAGCTGTTGTTGCCAAGGCAACCAACGAGTCCATATTAGGATGCCCTTTAAACAATGAGCGAAAGCCATTGACATAAAAACGACGTCCAAAATACATGACAGGAAGCGTCAAAATCAGCTGAATCAAAGCAAAGTTCAATGGGTGGGCTGACATGCTGATGATTTCTGGCACCCAAAGCCCCACCATACTTCCCATAGAAATATAGAGGAGCGGTATCGCAAACAAAGCTGATAAAAGAAACTTATGCCACATATTCTGTGTGGCTTCACTTTGGCGCTCTGACTGGCTCTTTGCCGTTGTCGGGTCAAAAACGCTGGCGCTATAACCTGCATCTGCTACCGCTTTTTCAATTTCTTTTTCACTGACTAAGTCAGGATTATAATCCACCGTCATTTTCTCCGTTGTCAGATTGACAACAGCGGAGTCAACATGGTCTAGCTTTTTAACAGCATTTTCAACCGTTAAGGCACAAGCTGCACAGGTCATGCCGTCAATGACGAAAACTTCTTCTTTTGCCATTTATTTTCCTTTCCAATCTAACCCTAGGCACTCAAATGCTCTTTACAGCGACATTGCCCAGGGATGCAATTGCACGGCACTTCTTCAAGTGCCTCTTCTTTTTTGGACAATAGCAGAGCTTGCAAGTCGTTAATGTCCGCCATTGTCATCGGCGTTGTTTCCACGAGATGTTTGATAATCGCGGTATGCTTGCGCTGACAAAATTTATCAAAAAGCTCATCGGCTTGTCGATTAATAGCTTCTTCTTCAGAGACAAGTGCTGAATAAAGAAATGATTTGCCCGATTTCTGTGTTGCTAAATAGCCTTTATCCACTAGTCGTTTCAACAATGTTTTAACAGTTGAGGCTGTCCAGTCTGTCTTTTGCTCGAGAATTTCCAAAATCTGGCTGCTAGTTGTTTCTTCTTTCGTCCAAACAACACGCATGATTTCCCATTCTGCATTTGAAATTGACATTGTTACCTCCTTTAAAATAGTTTTAGTTTACATTTGTAGATTTATTATACGATTATCGTTTACATTTGTCAACGATAAAAGATTAAAAAAAATGAAACGCATTGCAAAAATCAAAGCAATCTGTTTCACCTAGCGTATTATTCTTATTTATCAAATAGCTGTAAGTTTGGCCATTTTTCCTGCCAATCTTTCTTAGCAAGGCGTTCACGATAGACCTGCATCCGTTTCTTATCTTCTAAAAAATGCGGTGTCGGTTGCACGACAAAATTAACAATATCGTCATCACCATAAGGCAAAAAAAGTTCCAACTCATCATTGTTCAATCTTGCTGCAATGGCTGTGCAACGCTCTGGATATTTGCTAACAGCATCTCTCGTATTTTGGTAAGGAAGCGTATTTGGACTATGGCTGTGCATATAAACCTGATTCTTGATTTCCCATTGATAGGCTGGATAGCGCTGTCGAAGGTCTTGCTGAAGCGCCAGCGTTTCATCATAAGACACATTGATATCATAAAAAACGACATCTAAATCACTTGCTTGTGCCAAGCCAGCTTTTCCTGACAAGACATTCCAAACATAGTTGCGTAATGTCCCAGCTGCTAGCCAAGAATCCTGCAAATCCAGCTCTGCTATTATCCTAAGAATCTCCATTAACTCTTCATCTTGCACAAATAACGCTTGTAAATCCATAAATCCCATCCCTCATTTCTGATAACTACTGATAACCTCTTCTAACGCTTGCAGACTATCGACAAAGATAACCTTTTTGCGCTCAGCTGTCGTTAAAAATCCTGCCTGCACCATCTGATTAAATTGTTCTTTGAGGCTATCATAGTAACCATTCATGTTAAAAAGCAAGCAGGGTTTGTCGAGTTGCCCAACACGCGCCCATGAAATAGCCTGAACAATCTCTTCAAGTGTCCCTGGACCGCCTGGAAATGCGACTAAAATGTCGCCCTCTTCCATTAAAAGACGCTTACGCTCGTCCATATCAGCAACAATTTGCAAGTGTGTTAAGCCTTGGTGTGCCTTTTCACGTTTTTGCATAAAATCAGGCATGATACCATAGACTTTACCACCCTGTGCCAATGCTGTGTCCGCCAAAACTCCCATAAGCCCAGTTTTGCTTCCACCATAAACCAAACAATGGTCATGTTGAGCTAACCAATTCGCAAATGCGACAACTTGTTCATGATAATCTGGCGTATTGCCCATACTTGAAGCCAAATAAAGCGTGATATTCATCTTTTTTATTTCCCCATTTCAAAAAAACACTTTTATTATAACACAAAAGAACCCGCCAATTAGCGAGTTCTTAATTGTTTGTCTATTTTTAACTGAAATGGAAAGCTATGTTATTTTTTAGCTTCCAAATCACGAAGCATTTGGTCAATTTTATTACCGTATTCGATTGATTCATCTTTGATGAATGTCAAATCTGGAATTTTGTACATAGTCAAGTTGCGACCAAGTTCACGTTTGATAGTTCCTTTTGCTTTTTCAAGACCAGTTTGGGCTTTTTGATTATCTGACGCAAGTTCAGAGTGAATAGTGTAATACACTTTAGCCATTGAAAGATCTCCAAGCATTTGAACATCAGTAATTGTCACATCTTGAACACGTGGGTCACGAACTTTTTTTTGCAAAATTTCGTTTACTTCACGTTTGATTTCCATACCAACACGGTCAACACGATGATTAGCCATAAAATATCCTTTCTAGTTATTTTGATATTTTTTATTTTTCTAAAGAAGTCTTTTTGATACTTTCCTTAAGTGGTGCGGACGGCAAGTTCAATAGTCCAGTGGACTATTGAAGGAATCCAAGAAATTCCATGCCTAAGTTTTGAGCCTAAAGTCTCAAAACTTCCGAGTGGCTGAATAGTAGTAAATTCAGCCACTTTCACCACAGCGGTAAGTATCGTCTTGTTGCTCGCTTCGCTCGCAAATAATCAATCAATAGACAAGACTTGCAAATTTTAGAAATTATTTCATAAAAACTAAATTTGTTGATACTCTAAAGATAGCTACCACCGTGGTAAAACAAGACTGCAGTATGTAGCTCTGTTTTTACTAGAGAATTCTTGAAAGCTAGCCATCAACTGAAAGTCTGCTAGAGCTTATCATATGTCATTAGAGACTTTAGTCTCAATACTTGGCGCAGTAGTTGAGTGGGTTCTAATGCGCTGATAAATCAGCTTTTACACCCCTACTCAACCGTGCGGGTGTAAGACGACGAACCTACTTTTTTGGGGTTCTGTCTTACTCCCAAGCGTTTCGACGGCTAAAACTTTCAGTCGATAATACTGGAAGTTTTAGACGAGTGTAACGTTTAGGCAATGCTCCATAGAGATTGCCGTATTCCCATTAGAGACTTTAGTCTCAATGGGAATTAACGTTTAATTTCTTCCATGATGTAGCCTTCGATGACGTCATCAACTTTAATGTCGTTGTAGTTTTCAATCATCAAACCACCTTCTTGGCCATTTCCGATTTCTTTAACGTCATCTTTGAAGTGTTTAAGGCTAGCAAGTTTTCCGTCGAAGATAACGACACCGTCACGGATGACACGGGCGTTAGCATCACGAGTGATTTTACCACTTGTAACCATGAATCCACCGATTGTACCAACTTTAGAAACTTTGAAGGTTTCGCGGATGATAGCTTCACCGATGATTTTTTCTTTGTATTCAGGGTCAAGCATACCTTTCATGGCATCTTCAACTTCTTCGATAACTTTGTAGATAATTGAATGAAGACGAATTTCCACTTCATCAGTTTCTGCTTGTTGACGTGCTTGTGGTGTAGGACGTACGTTAAATCCAATAATGAAGGCATTTGAGGCTTCAGCAAGGGTAACGTCTGATTCGTTAATAGCACCAACAGCTGAGTGGACAACTGAAACTTTCACGCCTTCAACATCAATTTTAAGAAGTGAGGCAGCAAGAGCTTCAACTGAACCTTGTACATCGGCTTTGATGATAACATTAACAGTCTTAACTTCACCTGCTTTAAGCGTATCAAAGAGGTTTTCAAGGCTAACACGTTGTGTTACTTGACGTTGTTTCATCAATGCACGTTTAGCACGTTCTTCACCAGCGGCACGCGCAGCTTTCTCATCTTCATAAACGGCGAAGTGGTCACCTGCCATAGGTACTTCATTCAAACCGGTAATTGATACTGGTGTTGATGGTTCAGCTACTTTTACACGACGTCCAAGGTCATTAACCATAGCACGAACACGACCAAATGTGTTACCAACAACGATTGGGTCTTGAACGTGAAGAGTACCTTGTTGAACAAGAAGTGTTGCGATAGCACCTTTACCTTTATCAAGACGAGCTTCGATAACTGTACCGATAGCACGAACTGTTGGGTCAGCTTTCAATTCTTCCATTTCAGCAACAAGGAGAACTGTTTCTAGCAATTCATCAATGTTTTGACCAAATTTGGCTGAAATTTCAACGAATTCACAGTCACCACCCCAAGCAGTTGAGATGATACCGTGTTCTGCCAATTCACCGATAACACGTTCTGGGTTGGCACCTGGTTTATCAATTTTGTTGATTGCAACGATGATTGGGACACCAGCAGCTTTAGAGTGGTTAATGGCTTCGACTGTTTGAGGCATAACACCGTCATCAGCAGCAACAATCAAGATTGTAATATCTGTGATTGACGCACCACGCGCACGCATTGATGTAAATGCCGCGTGTCCTGGTGTATCAAGGAAAGTAATTTTCTTACCATTTTCAATGATTTGATAAGCACCAATATGTTGAGTGATACCACCAGCTTCGCCTGTAGCGACACGTGAATTACGAAGGGTATCAAGAAGGGTTGTTTTACCATGGTCAACGTGACCCATGATTGTAACAACAGGTGCACGTTCAACCATATTTTCAGGATTGAGGTAATCTTCATCTACGAAGAAGCGTTCGATATCAGCTTCGTCAACCTCAACTTTTTTATGAGCTTCAATACCATAATCAACCATCAACAATTCGATTGTATCGCTGTCGAGGGATTGGTTTTGCGTTGCCATAACACCCATCATGAACAATTTTTTAACAATTTCAGCTGGTTCGCGTTTAATACGTTTTGCGATTTCAGCGACTGTCATACCTTCAGTATATTCAAATTCTTTAGGCAATTCATGGAACTTACGCTCTGTTACAGGTTTTGGAGCATTATTACGATTATTTTTACCTTTTTTGTTTTTCTTATTATTATTCCAGTTACTATTTCTTTGATTTCTCACTTGGTTTTGATTATTCCAGTTTTTTCTATTTTTATTCTTGCGCGGTCCGTCTTCATGCTCATGATTGTAATCATGTGATTTTTCAGGACGAACTTGTTTCTTACGACGTTTATCAGCAGTTGGTGCAGGATGTTCTGCCACCACAGTTTGTGGAGAAGGCGCAGCCTTTTTAACTACTGCTTTCTTTTCTTCAGCCTTAGCTTTTGCCTCAACACGAGCCTTTTGTTCTTGCTCTTTTGCAGCGGTTGCTTTGCGTTTGGCATTTTCTTGCTCATGAATTCGATTTTCGCTTTGACGTGAATACTCAGCATTTTGTTCAGCTTTTATAGCAGCGGCACGTGCTTTAAAGTCAACACGTGGTTTTGCTGGTTGCTGACGGTTATCGTGGCGATTATCACGTTGATCTCTTCGATTATGATTTTGAGAATTGCGATCGCGTTTATTTTGTTTACGATTATTTTGGGCATTCCCTTGTCGATCATTACGATTTGAACGGTCATCGCGACGTTGGTCGTTACGACGTTTTTTATCGCCACCATTAGCGCGTCTTTCAGCTTCGGCTTTGGCACGCGCTTCACGCTCAGCCTTAAAATTACGGCTTTGTGGTTTTGCTGGTGTTGCAGGAGTAGCTTTTGGAGCTTGTGCAACTGTTTTTTCAGATGCTTTTTCTACTTTAGGTTTAGCTGGAGTAGATTGAGGCTTATCTGAAAATTTTGCCACAATGCGTTTGACATCAGATTCTTCAACGCTAGAAGAATGGCTCTTAACAGCAAGTCCTAATTCTTGAGCATATTCAACAACTTCCTTGCTTGATTTACCCAATTCTTTAGCGATTTCATATAATCTTTTCTTTGACAATTGATGTCCTCCTATTCTTTTAGTTCATAAGAGTCCTCATTTTCTTTGAAAATCCAGCATCTGCTATGGCTACCACTTTACGCGGTTTTCCAAGAGCAGCACTTAATTCCAGTGTGTTAAACACTGTGGAGACTTCTACTTTGTAATATTGACATTTATCAGTTGTTTTCTTTGTCAAATTAGCGCCAGCATCATTGGCTAGGAAAATAAGCTGTGCTTTTCCAGATTGAATCGCTTTGATAACTAATTCTTCACCAGAGATAACTTTTCCTGCTCGCTGTGCTAGACCAATCAAATTTGACAATCTTTCACGGTTATTCAAGACCCAACTCTCTTCTTTTAACTTTGTGATCGACGTAAGCAATTAATTCATCGTAAAATTCGTCAGGAACTTCCATTGAAAAACTACGATTAAACACTTTTTTATTTTTAGCTTGGATTGCTTCTTCATTGTCAAGCTTGATGTAAGCACCGCGACCGTTTTTCTTACCAGTCGGGTCGATAAAAATCTCGCCTTCTTTGTTCTTAACAATGCGAAGCAAATCGCGCTTATCAATTACTTCGCCTGAAACAACTGATTTTCTTAAAGGTATTTTACGTGTTTTAGCCATCAAACACCTCTATCTTTCTTTACTCTGCGTCGTTTGCTACAACTTCAGTTTCAACAGATTCAGCTGCTTCTTCAACAGGTGCAACTTCTTCTTGTGCTACAGCTGCGTTTGCTTCACGTTCAGCTTCAAGTGCTTCGTATTCTGATGCAGATTTGATGTCGATACGGTAGCCAGTTAAATGAGCTGCCAAACGAACGTTTTGTCCACGGCGACCGATAGCAAGTGACAATTTGTTGTCAGGAACGACAACAGTCGCACGTTTGCTGTCTTCTTCGTCAAAAAGAACCATATCAACTTCTGCTGGCGCAATGGCGTTGTAGATGAATTCTGCTGGATCTTCAACCCATTGGATAACATCGATATTTTCTTCGATTGGCACTTCAACACCAGCTTTGGCATCGTAACGTTTTGGATGGAATTTGCTAATCACTTTCTTGATGTTGCTTCCACCACGACCGACGATAGTACCGATAGCATCAACGTTTGGATTGTGGCTACGAACAGCAACTTTTGTACGGTCTCCAGCCTCACGTGAAATGCTCATGATTTCAACTGTTCCGTCAAATACTTCAGGAATTTCTTGTTCCATAATGCGTTTGATGAATTGTGGATGGCTACGGCTTACAAAAACGTTGACACCTTTTGGATTGTTTTCAACTTTGTAAACATAAACTTCAATACGGTCATGTGATTTGAAGGTTTCACCAGGAATTTGATCTTGGTGTGATAATTGCGCTTCAAGCGAACCAAGGTTAACATAGATGAAACGTTGGTCAAAACGTTCAACAGTACCAGTCATGATTTCACCTTCGTGTTGTTTGTACTCATTGTAAGTTACTTCACGAATTTGACGGCGCATTTTTTCCATGATTGTTTGTTTAGCTGATTGAGCAGCAACTCGACCAAATTCAGCAACAGATTCTTCAAAACGAATTTTATCACCGAGTTCATAAGCTGAACTGATTTTCAACGCATCTGACAAACTGATTTCTAAACGGCTATCAAAAACTTCTTCAACAACTTCACGAACAGTGTAAACTTTAAAATCACCTTTTTTGTCATCGAATTCAATAACACATGATTCAGATTGACCATAACGACGTTTGTAAGCTGATTTCAAAGACTCTTTCACAGCGTCAATGATGTCTTCTTTGTTAATGTGTTTTTCTTCTTCCAAAATACGGAAGGCTTCTAGCATTTCTTTGCTCATTGTTTTCATTGCTCTACATGGTCAGTAGAGCGTATCCTTTCGTCTATATCTAAATAAAATCAGATTGTAGTTTGTAAATCTTAACTACAATTTCACTGCCAAACGCGCTTTTGCAACTGTCGAATACGGAATTTCAACTGTTTTTTTCCGCGTTTTATCCAAATAATCAATGGTCAATGTGTCACCGTCAAAAGCAACAAGGTCCCCTTGGAATACCTTAACTTTATCAATCGCTTTGTAGAGACTAACATTGACATAAGAACCTACAGCTTTTTCAAGAGCTTCTTTCGTTTTTAACGGACGCTCTAAACCAGGACTAGACACTTCCAACATATACTGCTCTGGAAATGGGTCTGGTTTAATCGCATCAAGCAAAGGGCTGATAATTTCAGTCAACTCTGCTGTATCATCTACCGTAATTCCTTCTGGTTTGTCAATTAAAATGCTAAGCACATAATCGCTACCCATTTTCTCATACTCGACATCAACCAATCCAAACGGCTCTTTAATAGCTGGTGCAACCACTTCTGTAACAACATCAATGATTGTATTTGCGTTTGCGATAAGAATCCCCTCCTTTATCTTCAAAATCAAAAATAGAAAGTTCACTACGCTCATTCACTTCTACGAAGTGGACTTGTAGCGTCTCATCGTAGAACTTTGCTCTTAATCTCGTGTAATCACTAGCCTTTTGGGCTAAAATGAGATTTAAGCACCACAAGAGGCGAAGTCACAAACTCCGCCTCCTTCTACATATTTTTTATTATAATAGCACATTTTATTTGAAATATCAAGACTTATGCTTGATAAAGCTAGAAAACTTACCCTTTTCCAGCAAGAATATCTGATACTTTATACAATCCTGGGGAATATGTCCGACCGAAAAGCTTTTTCGTCAAGGCATTAAACGTATAATGGTCATCTAAAATCAAGACTTCGTCATATGTTTTTAAGAGTGCAATAAAGTCATCGTCTGTTAAATTGAAATCATCTCTAGTATCGATATTTTCATTCCAGAGGTAATAACTTGTTGCGCTGTCGCTGTATGATGCCATTAAATCTAAAAATTCTTGGTCAGCCGACACAAAATTTTCTCTGGCATCAACATTGACATCCCACAGATAATAACGACTAGCATATTGGACAAAATAACTATCTACATTCTCCTTGTCTGCTGTTACAACCAAAATTCTATCCGTTGACGAATCACTCTGACTTCCAGTAAGCTGATGAATTTCTTTTGCGACCTCGTTTGTTTCCTGATTGTTATTGTAAACAATGCTATTATTTTCTGACAAGAACATTCCAATGGCATAAACTGTCAAAACAAGGCTCGCGTATTGGTACAAGCGTTTATTAAATAAGCTCTTGTAAGACCTAGCATTACGTTTACTAATGATTTTCTCATACAGACACTTGTCCATTACCCATGCTAAAGCCATGGTCAAACAACCAAAAGCAAAGATAACGATGCTCGAAGCATAGCGCTCAAATCCTGCTAATTCTAACGCTTCATCAGTCGGCACTGCTGTCAAATACATGAGTAAAATGCCAATATAGTAAGTCACAATCGAAATATTAACAAATCCCCATGTCAACAAGACAAATTTCTTATGTTTCAAACGAATGCCAATCACAATAAAGGCAATCAGCATAATCAGATTGATTATCAAAATTCCATTGCTTGCCAAACTGTCAAACGTAAACACCGATTTGACAAAAAGAGTGATAATTTTTTGTGGGTCGCCTGACAGATTCCCAGTCAATACCTGACCAAGTTCTGACATGGACACCGCATGCTTGGCACTTGAGGCATTTGGGAAATTATCCGTCACGTGCTTTTGCCAAATAACAAAGGGAAGAAAGCTGACTAGCAAGGTCATTATGAGCAGCACTAGTGCTTTTAAGCGTGCTCTTTTACGAACAAGTAAACGCACAATACAAACCACATAAGCTACTAAAACGAGAGCGACAAAGAAAAGTCCACTTACTTTGATGATACTTAATAATCCAAGAATTACCGCCGTATTTAGCGACAAAAACCAGAAACGATTACGATAGGCAAAACAACCTGCTATGGCTGCCAAGGCCAAGGCTGGAAGCAGAAAATCAACCAGCAAATTATTTAATCGAATAGCAACGTTGAACGTATTAAAAACAGCAAACGAAGCAAAAATCATGCTAACCATTAAGACACGTCGATCATCACGAAGTGCTGCAAACATGGCATAAAGAGATGAAGCAATCAAGAAGAATTGCCCGACCAACATACTGCCTTCTGAAAAGCCTACGATAGTCGTGAAAAAATAAATGAAAAGTGAACTTCCAACAGGATAGGTATAATAACTAATAATCGTATCCTGCTGTGTTGGCAAAGCATTATTGATATGGAAAAATTTCACAATCGTTGCCCAATGCGTAAAATTATCATAATGTAAAAGCGGTGAATGCCAGAGCGTTATTCCAAACAAAAGCAAATAAGCCATCATTCCAAGCGCAATATAATCAAGTCTCCTAAAGCGATATTTCTTTTTCCATACCGCCCAAAGATAATAAAGACTCAAAAGACAGCCTAAAACAGAAATGGCATACACGGTCTGCAACATAAAGCCTAACAAACTACCAAGGTACAATACCAATGTAATGACTGAAAATGTAAACACCCATGTCAAACGACGATTCATCTTCACAGTATTACGGAAAAAGGCATCATACCCCATAGTAATTACAAAGAACAACAGTAATCTAGCAATACTAATCATACTCTCCCTCTCCATTCATTTGCCAAGGCTTTAAAAGCAGGTAAGCTATCCAAATCCGCTAAATTGGTAACTTGATAAAGCGATTCGTCTCTATCAATATCATAGGACACAAAAGTCAACTGAATTGGCAAATCTTTGTAGGTAAATGCGACATTCGGTTCTTTTTTAGGATTTATCAATTTTCCAGAAAATGTCATGTAATAATAATCTGTCTTTCTAAGCTGGCGTTTTTTTCCAGCAACCTGAACCTCTTCATTGACGCGAACTTTCGGAAAAGCTATTTGGTCATAGGCTGAAACAGGACGTTCATTACTTTGGAAACGTTGACTAAAGTTCTCAAATAAATCATCCCATGTTGTCATCCAAGGGTCTTTTTCCTTCGGAAGATTGTGATTAATGCGGTCATAAATGTACTGATAAAATTCGCGCTTATCAGCTTCAGGAACTTCTGAAAATTGAACGCCGTAGCGCCAACCACTATCAATCGCAAAAACACGAACAACATGACCTTTTACTCTCGCATGGTAATCACGTGATTGCAAATTAAGCGTCAGTTCTTTTTCTTTCGGCAAATACAATGGTAAATCCGTATAGAATGAAATCCCCGTTTCTGAAATATCACAGACTCTCACTTGGTAAAAATCATCATCAACCTCAATAACCATAGCTTCATCAACAGTAAAACGCTCACTTGAGCGATAAATCGGACGACCAAGCGCACAGAAAATCGCAAAGGTCAAATTGATAATATGATAAATCAACCAAAAACTGATAATACTTCCATAAAAAAGCTCTGAACCAAATTTTCCATAGTTAAAAGTCACCAAACCATAAACGGCTAATCCCCACAAAACAAGATAAGGAAGCGCATAAAGGTACAACGTCCACGACGTATCATTTCCCTTACGTGTCACCTTAAATTTTTTCTCGCTAATGCCAAAGGACTCCAACATCATGGGAATAAACAAATACGGAGCAAAAATCGTTTCCACAATTTCTCCCCAAACCTGTGTTCGGTATTGTTTTGAGACTTCTCGCATTGACAAGCGTGTCAAGGCGTAACTTGGCAACCAGAATAGGAACAGTAGCCAGATATTTGACACCACCACACGCACATGGAAAACCGTATATAAAATTGGCGCCAAGATATACAACAACCGTCTAAAGAAAGACCACCAATAAAGATAGCCATTAATATAAACAATTCTTTGCCCCTTTGTCAATTTGGGATTAAAGAAGATATTCATATTGTAGCTACTGCGAATAACGCCACGTCCCCAGCGCACGCGCTGTTTGATGACACTCTTCAAATCTGTTGGCGTTAACCCGCTAGCCATTGGACTTTTCGTCGAATAATTTACATAACCAGCCGCATTCATCCGAACACCTAGCTCGAAATCCTCCGTAATGGTATCTGTCGGAAAACCACCAACATCTTCAATCGCCTTGCGGAAAATAACCGTATTAGACCCCGTATAAACCGCTGCGCCGTGCGAATTATTGAAAACATTAATTTCTTTGGAAAAGAAATCTTGTTCGTTTGGTAAGGTTGATTCTGAAAACAAGTTAAATTGGAAAATATCAGCATTGTAAAAACTTTGTGGCGTTTGAATCAAACCAACTTTTGACTTATCATAATCGTCACCATTTTCATAAGCCTCAACTTGTTCAACAAAATAAGGCACAGTTTCCAACAGGAATTCACGATAAGGAATCATATCCGCATCAAATGTCGCCACCAAAGGTGATGACGTCTGACGTAAAGCATTATTGTAGTTTCCTGATTTGGCATCTTTATTATCCGCCAAACCAAAGTAACCAACACCAAGCTCATCAGCCAATTTGGCAACCTCTAAACGATTGGTATCATCACAGACGTAGATATGCACCTTAGACTTATCAGGATATTCCATAAAAGTGCAGGCATTAATCGTCTTATAAAGCAACTCTGGATCCTCATTATGCGTTGCAATCAAAACATCCACATCTGGGTAACGCTCCTTAGCAATCTCAGGCTTTTCAAGCTCAAAGTCCTTTTGCTTATTCCAAATGAGAATGTAGCCTGTAATGGCTGAAACTACCTCACTTCCCCACAATAAAATCCCAAAAATCAGCGCAAACCATGAATCATGCCACGGAATAGTCGCCACCAAACGCCAAGTTAAATAAAAGGCAGTCGTTACAAATGCAACGAAATAGAGTATCCTCTTACTGGTTTTCATTCTCGCCTCCACTAAAAATCAAATGTTTTTGCACAAAATAACTGACAAAGAAAAGTGTACCGTCAACTAAAATCTTCACCCCTGAAATTGGCAGCATCGTCAAGGCATTTCCTAGAACTGTTACCAATAAACTTGACAGGGCAATCTGTACTACCACCAAAGTGAAGTATTTTATCGCACTATTTGATTGACCTTGTTTAAAGACCACTTTATGATTCAAGGTGAAATTAACAACAGATGATATCGCACGCGCTAAAATCGAAGCTAACGTCACCGCACTAAAACTCAATCCATTAAACAAAGAAATTAAAATCGTAAAAGCAACAATATCAACCAAGAAGGAAAACAATGATGAAAAAATGTACTTGAAGAAAACCTTGTAAATTCTAATCGAGTCACGAATCACATCAAAATGCGACGACTGATTTTCATCCAAATAAATCGTTGCAATGCCAACTTCACAAATCGAAATATTATCCTCTTTTGCCTCAAGTAACATATTCATCTCAAATTCATACCGTTCACCCTCCACGGTTAAGAGTTTTGGTAGCCATGACATAGGAATCACACGAAGCCCTGTTTGCGTATCAGAAACGTTCATACCTGTCATAGCCCCCAAGACGTCTCTTGTCAATAAATTTCCAAATTTACTACGTAAAGGAACAGATTTTTCAAATGTTCTAACACCCAGCACCAAACTATCAGGATGTTGCAAAAATTCAGCTAAACATTTCATCATGTCTTCGTAGGTATGTTGACCATCAGAATCAATCGTCACAATTCCTTTGGCATTAGGAAAATTGTCCAAAATATATGAAATAGCCGTTTTTAAAGCACGACCCTTTCCTTTATTTTCAGCGTGTCTTTGCAAATGACAAGCATAGTTACTCTGTGCTGTTGCAAATAACGACGCAAACTCCACCCCACTACCGTCATCAACAAGAACAATGTCAAATGCGTGATTTTCCTTGTCACGAATATTTTTCAAAAGTTCCAACAAACGTTCATCAGGTTCATAGGCAGGAATAACAATAACAACATCTTGATACATCATCCGCTTTATCCTTTCTGACTTTTATTTTCGTACATTTTCTTATCCGCCATTGCACAAAAATCAACGAAGGTTTTATGTGATTGATAAGAATCTGTATAAGCACCTAGAGATGCTGTGACACCCATATCTTTGACAGTCATTTCTGCTTGAACAAGTTTTATTAAAAATTCAGCTTGATTTTCAGAAACTTCCGGTAATAAAACCGCAAATTCATCTCCACCTAACCTTGCTATTACAGCACTTTCAGGCATTATCTTCGTTAAAATATCACCAAATTCAATTAGAATCTTATCTCCCGTAGCATGTCCAAAGGTATCATTTGCTTCCTTGAATTTATCCAAATCAGATATAATAACCGTAATTTGTTCTTCTTTACGTGTCAGACATTCCTCAAAAGCAAGCTCAATATATCGTCGATTATGAACCCGTGTTAAAACATCTTCGTATGCCATCCTCTGTATTTCAAGTTCATGAAGTCTCTGCTCTGTAACATCAAGAACAAAACAAAAAACACCAATCACTTTTTGGCGATTGTTATAAATGGGAGAATACATATTTTGCCAGTAAAGCGTTTTGTCGCCTGTCTTAATAGTATCCATAAATGTAAATGTTTCACCCTTTTTCGCACGATCAACATTTGCTTTTAAACGCGCAGCATCTTCACTAGCAAGATAATTCATTGGAAAGTCACCAATTTTGGGAGTGAAATAAAAGATTTCTTCCATGAGCCGAATATCATTCTTATTAACCGCAATAAAACGATAATCTAAGTCTACAGCATAGACGTTAATAAGTTTCGAACTCTGTAAGATAAAGTGGGATAGCATATGCTGTCTTCGATTAAGGTAAGATGCTAGGGTCCAAAGAACTAGTATTCCTATCAAGATTGCTAAAACGATGGGATTATCATGGTCAATCAAAACATCATCATACACTAAGCGCATTAATAATATTAACGCAGCAAAAATACTTAAGTACGTTAACAATCTTTGATGCTTGATTAAAAAATCACTTACTTTTCCTAATACCATTACAGCCTCACCATTCTAAGTAGTTTTACTACCAGCAGCTTGCTCCCAAACATTCAAACTATAGTTGTTATTTTTTAAATATTTCTTAACTCCGGTGAGAGTTTTTCCCATTCATAAATCTCAATAACATTACGATAATTGAGTACAAAAAAATGCCCTGATTTTTTACATCATTATCTATAAAATAAAGGGCGTTTTTTACTATTCAATTTTGTAAGGAGAGGAGGGGATTCGAACCCCCGAGCCCAATTGGACTACACGCTTTCCAAGCGTGCGCACTCGACCACTATGCGACCTCTCCGAAAGAAGCTTAGATAACCACTTCTTTAACCAGTCCACTAATTACTGAAATTGTGCTTCAACACGGTAAATGACTTGTCCTTTTTGAGAAAATTTTTCCTCATATTCAGTCATGACATTTCCCTCAAAATCACTAGCATGCAGATCTAACCAAACTTGTTTTAAAATCATGCCATATTGTGAGAAACTTGCCAAACTGTATTCAAACAAACCACGGTTATCCGTTTTGAAATGAATTTCACCTTGTTCTGGTAAAATTTGACGGTAAGTATCCAAGAATGTCTTATAAGTTAAACGGCGTTTTTCATGACGTTTTTTCGGCCATGGATCTGAAAAATTCAAATACATTAAATCAATCTCACCATCTGCAAAATAATTTGTCAAATCAGAGCCATCAACTAACAACAAACGAACATTCGGTGCTTGACTATCTAACACTTTATCTAAAGCATAGCTAAGCACAGATACTTGAATGTCAATTCCGATATAGTTAATATCTGGATTTTGCAAAGCCATTCCAGTAATGAAAGCTCCTTTTCCTGAACCTACTTCAATGTGGATCGGATTATCATTACCAAATACTTCGCGCCAACGTCCTTTGGCTTCTTCTGGATTTAAAATAACATAGTGTGGGTTATTTTCTAAGTGCTCCTCAGCACCCTTACGTTTTCTAACTCGCATTATTTCTTTTTACTAACTAACTCCCTAAATTTTCGTAAACCATAAATTTCTTGATTCACGTGCTCCATGTCACGCTTATCAAAACAGTTTAAAATTTGTGAAAGATATGAGAATTGTCCGTACCAAACAATTTTTTGGCGTACTTTCTCATTATCCTTGTAACCATAATAATTTAACCACTCATGCCAACGTGAATATGGAATGTAATGGCTCAAAAGAAAGGCTACATCATACATTCTATCTGTCAATCGCACAGAATCCCAATCAACAAGGTAAATCATACCACTAGTCGTAATGACCCAGTTGCTATGTTTAATATCACCATGCACAATCGTTGCAACTTCTGAACGAAACTCTGGTAAACTGCGTTTTAATTCTTTGACGATACTTTGCAGATAAGTATTTTCTTGGATTTGAAGTGGGGCATTTTTTTCCCAATCCACCAACAAATCATAAGGATTTTCAATTTTATAGTTCAACTGCAACAGCTGATTAACTAGAGGGCGTGATTTGTGCAAACGCAAAAGAATATGGACAATTTGTTTACTCCCCATATCCTCTTTTGTCAAAATTCTACCATCAAGCCACTCTTGAGCACTCATTGTATCACCATTGCCAGTTCGACGTACCCACAATAATTGTGGTGCAATCTGTTCTTTAGCAAGTGCAGGCAAAATCGGTGTCGTATTCAATTTAATAAAGATTTTTTCACCGTTTGGATATTGACCAATAAAGGCTTTACCACTCTTACCTTGCAAGGGAGTCATTGTCAATTCTTGATCCGATACTGTCACCTGTCCGCCCTCCTTTTCTTTCGTGAATCGTTTGTTTACTCCTATTTTACTTGTTTTACAGCGCCTAGTCAATCATCTTATTGATTTTGTAAGGAAGATACCATTCTGTAATAATAACCGTTACCAAAACCAACAAGCCCGCTGCTTGCCAAGAAAACGTTAATAACAACTCCAAAAAGCCCAGTAAATACGATAATTTTTTCAAAAATGTCTTTAAATTAGCCGCCTTTTGCTTTTCAGAAATTGGATAAAGACTGGTCAAATATTGATAATCAAAATGTTGGGATAGGGTTAATAATTGAAAAAGTAATAAATAATTAAAGACCAAAGCCAAGCCAACTGCTACCAAGCGATTGGAAATAAAGATAAGCGCAAGCAAGCTCAATGCGAGTAATCGCAAGGTTAAAGCAAAATAATCTGAACTCCGTAAAAACGCACGTAGGTACAAATTTGACCATGTTTTGGCATGTGTTTTTTTGACCAAACCAAGCAAACCATCCAAGTACGAACGACGTTTCACACTAGCTGAAATTCCCTTAACCGTTGTGAAAAGTGAAAAGAATTTAAGCACTCCTTGACGACGTTTTGCTTCATAAGAAATGGCAGCATCCCATGAAAATTTTCCTTGAGAAAAGAATACCTTGCTTTTTTCTTTCATTACAAGCCATTTCACAACCGCTAAAGCAAGCAATAAAATGCCAAAGGTAACCGTTGAAAAACCTAGTTTAAAGAAGATAGGAGCTAATAAGACAAGAATTACCGTTTGCACGATCGTCCAAATCACAAAAGCACGACGTCTTGCCTGTGATAGCCATTGCAAAATCTCAATTTCTTTTGGCAAATAGAACAATTTATCAGGTGCTTCCAAATAAGTCGCAATCTTCCCAAGGCTAAGCAAAACAAGGATAACCAAGACCAAAATCACGTCAATAACGACTGTCTGATTTGGAAACTGACGTAACAGCTGGCTGTATTGAACCATCAGAAAACCTGTTAAGAAAACCAAGACTAGCACAAAATGGTCATTAAAGACATAACGAAGATACTTTAAGCATTGCCCTAAAAAAGCACTACGGCGCTTTTGAAAAACTTCTTTCATATCACACCTCTTTAGTCAATGACATATAAATATCATTAAGCGTTGCTGTCTCATCACCAAAAGCTTCACGTAGCTCTGCTAATGTACCAGTCGCACGAATTTGCCCTTGATGCAAAATCACAAAACGGTCACACATCTTTTCAGCAGCATCCAAAACGTGTGTTGACATCAAAATCGCTTTTCCTTTTGCCTTTTCTTGCGCCAATAATTCTGTCAAATCAGAAATCGCTAATGGGTCCAATCCCAAAAAGGGTTCATCAACGATAAACAAACTTGGATTGACCATAAAGGCACAAATAATCATGACCTTCTGCTTCATCCCTTTAGAGAAATTAATCGGAAACCACTCTAATTTATCAGATAAACGGAAAAGTTCCAACAATTCTGTCGCACGCGCCATCGCCTCATCATAATTAAGGTCATAAGCCATTGCAACCGTTTCTAAATGTTCACGTAAAGTCAGTTCTTCATATAAACTTGGCGTTTCTGGAATAAATCCGATTTTCTTACGATATTCCGCCTGATCCTGCGCCAAAGTCAAACCATCAATCGAAATTTGCCCTTGATATGGCGTTAAAAGTCCGATAATTTCATTGATTGTCGTTGACTTACCAGCCCCATTCAAACCAATTAAGCCAATAAGCTCACCGTCACCAACTTCAAAAGAAATATTTTTTAAGACAGGGATGTTAATATATCCCCCAGTTACATTTTCAATTTTTAACATAAGATACCCACAAATTTTTGATATAATAATTATAACAAAATCAAAGGATTATAGGTGATTCAAATGGAAAATTGTATCTTTTGTAAAATTATCGCTGGTGACATCCCATCATCAAAAGTCTATGAAGATGACCAAGTACTTGCTTTTTTAGACATTTCACAAACAACTAAAGGACATACTCTATTAATTCCAAAAGAGCACGTCCGCAATGTTCTTGCCATGTCTCAAGAAACATCAGAAATACTCTTTGCTCGTTTACCAAAAGTCGCACGTGCCGTCCAAAAAGCTACTGGTGCTGTCGGCATGAATATTCTTAATAACAACGAAGAAGTCGCTGGACAAACTGTTTTCCATGCACACGTCCACCTCATCCCACGTTATGATACTAACGACGAAGTCACATTTGCCTTCACAGAACACGAGCCTGACTTTGAAGCGCTTGGTAAATTAGCAGAGCAAATCTCTCAAGAGGTAAAAGCATGAAATTAAGACATCTTATCGCACTCGGCGTGGCTGGTTGCGCAGGATATGCAGCTTATCACGTCTATAAAAACCGCGACCAATTTAAAGCAGAAATCGTAGAAGCTGATGACATTAGCGAAAGAATTTCAACTGACATCGCAAAAATTCGTCGCAGTATTGACGACATTAACAACCAGCTTCCAACACTTCAAACAATCAGCCAAGATTTGGATTACAAACGTCGCCTTTTTGAACAAGAAACCAATAGCCGCTTAGAGCAAATCAAAGCAACGCTAGCAAAATATCAAGAAGAAAACTAAGCAACAACCACCAAGCCTTTTAGCTTGGTGGTTTTATAATACCCACTGATAAGGTAACTAATCAGACCAAATTGTTCAAATTAAAGAAGCTGAGATTTTATCTCAGCTTCTATTATCTTAATATGAATAAGCACTGTAATCAGAATAAGTATCTGTGCTATAGTCGCTATAACCACCACTATTGTAATCACTATAACCACTGTCATAGCCGCTAGAACTACTATAATCACCATAGCCACTATCATAAGAACTTGATGTTCCACTACCATAGAGATTTTCATAGAGAACAGCTGTTGTTTGCAAGGTTGTACTTTCATCTAAGCCAAGTTGTTTCTTGATATTATTTTGAATTTCAAGCAGATGATCTGATGTGACAATCTGATATGATGTACCATTAATCGTCGCATCCTCACCTTGTAGTTGGTAGGTTTCAATATCACTCAAAGCATCTGTATAACCAAGTAGACTTGGAATCGTGCTAGATGAAATTTCAATATTTGTTTGCATATTGCTACTTACAGCAGAAAGGATTTTTTTATATGAACTTACACTATCAAGCGCTAAAATTTTCTTCAAGACTTTTTGAATGACTTCACGTTGGCGTTTTTGACGTCCATAGTCACCTTCTGGGTCATCATAACGCATACGTGCGTAAACCAAAGCTTGTTCACCATTAATCTTGTGAGTACCAGGTTCAACGGTTGCTGTATATTCAGGTTCATTTTCAGCAATCGAAATGGCAAAATCGAAATTATTGGTTACGGTAATACCACCAACAGCATCAACCAAATCTACCAAACCTTGCATGTTGATTTGGACATAGTAATCAATAGTAATATCCAACAAACTTTGTACCGTCATGATAGCCATTTGCGCACCGCCAGAAGCATATGCGGCATTCAATTTAGCTTCAACGCCATTCATATCATTATCTTCTGGTCCAGTAAGTGTCACCAAAACGTCACGTTCCAAACTAGTCATCGTTGTTTTTTTCGTTTCAGGATTAACAGTCACCAAAATCATAGAGTCACTGTTACCTTCCCACGTTGACGTACGTTCTGAATCTCCCGTATCAACCCCCATTAAAAGAATTGAGATAGGTTTTGTTTGCTCAATAGCATTGCTACTAGAATCAGACGTCTTGTAGTCTTTAAAAGTTTTTGAAAGCTCACTTGTTGAGAAATTGTAAGCTGTTGTAATATAAACACCTAAGGCAACAATTGTTGTTACAAAGATTGCTGCTATCATTAGCAGAATTTTTTTTCCGAGTTTCATTTGTTTACTTTTAGTCTATCAACCTACTCATCAAGTAGACGTCAAGAAATTCTCCATCTTTAGTTTTTGCGCCACGTTCTTTCGTAGCTTCAATCTTAAAACCGAACTTTTCATAAAGGTGAACAGCTCTGCTATTTCTAGCTTGAACTGTTAACTCCAAACGGCGAATCATTGGCGTTTGCTCTGCCCAATCAAGAGCAACTTCCATTAAAAGCGAACCAAGCCCGTATCCCCAATATTTTTCTTGCAATGCAATGAAAATATCTCCAATATGATTAGTTTGTGGTGAGTTCGTGCTAACAATATTAAGCACTCCCGCAAGCTCAGACCCAACTCTAACAACCAAACAAATTTCATTTAAGACTTCTGCACGTGTTTGTAAAAAAGTCTGCATATCATCAAGAGATAAGTTCTTCTCTAAAATGATAAAATCTGTTTCTGCATTTACTTGATTAAGTAAATCAATCAAAGCTTTGGCATCTGAAGGCTGCGCTTCCTCAATGATAACTTCCTGCTCAGCCACGTTCAATCGCCTCCAAAAGCGTTTGACTCCGTGAACCGTTAGCATGTAGTGTTATTTCACGCCCATCTCCTGACGGCGTAATAACAACCTCTAGATAATCACCAAGCAAGTCAGTCTCAAGAAGCTCACCCCACTCAATCACAGTTACGCCATCACCATATAAAAAATCATCTAAATCGATAGAATCAGGATCATTTCCGATACGATAAACATCTAAATGATAAAGTGGTAAACGTCCTTCGTATTCCCGAACAATCGTGTATGTTGGACTCTTAATCATCTGGTGAATATCAAGTCCCTTAGCGATTCCCTTGGTTAAGGTTGTCTTACCAGCACCAAGATTTCCTGTTAAAACAAGAATATCTCCTGCCTGTAATTCTTGACCGAGCCGATTTCCATAAGCAATCAACTCATCTTCATTGTGACTATAAAACATGGAACTATTATATCAAAAAACTGGAACTCTTCCAAGTCTCGTCCGACTTTTCTCCTATTTTCATTATAAAATTTCAAAATTCTAATCCTCCAAACACCTTAAAACAGCTACTCAATACCGCCTAAAAAGGATTTAAAAAAGCTGGAGGAATTTCTCCTCCAACTTTCGTCTAAAACTATATCTCTTACAAAATTGCCAAGCAAACAAAGTTAAGAATGAACAAGAAATCCAAAATCCACATAACAAAGTGAACATCTTTAGCTTGACCTTTCACAATTTTAACTAATGTGTAAGTGATAAATCCAGCTGCGATACCGTAAGTGATGCTATAGCTGAATCCCATAAAGATTGATGTAAAGAAAGCTGGAATAGCTTCGCTCAAATCATCCCATTTAACATTTTTAAGATTTGAAAGCATCATCACACCAACGATGATAAGGATAGGTGCTGTTGCTTGTGTAGGAACGATTGAAACAAGTGGACTAAAGAAGCTTGAAATAGCAAAGAGAACAGCTACAACAAGAGCAGTCAAACCAGTACGACCACCAGCACCGATACCTGCTGCTGATTCAACGTAAGTTGTTACGTTTGAAGTACCTGCAATCGCACCTAATGTTGTACCGACCAAATCAGAATAAAGGGCACGGTCAAGTGATTTAGATTCTTTATTTTCACCAGTTGTGGCAACAATACCAACTTTTTCACCAGTACCAACAAGTGTACCAATTGTATCAAAAATATCTGTCAATGAGAAAGCAAGAATTGCCATTAAAACACCTGGGATACGTGAAGCATCTGAGAACAATGACCCCAAACCTTGACTTCCAAGAGCAACACCAAAGACTTGTTTCAAATCATTGATTGAAGCAGATAAGTTAGTCGCTGACCAGTTGATTGAACCGAGATCAACAACACCCATGAAAATACCAACAATAGTTGTTACAGCGATTGAAAGAATAACACCACCACGGATACCTTTAACGATAAAGAAGATAGTGATAGCAAGACCAATCAATGCAAGGATAACAGTTGGTGTATTGAAAGCAACCAAACCTGGTGTAGCTGAGGCATTAGCTGTGATTGAAGCAAGACCTTTGTCAGCACCTGTTCCAGACACTGTGTATGTTCCTGCATCAACAGAGAATTTCAAGAAACCAGCATTTTTAATACCAACGTAAGCAAGGAAAATACCAATACCTGCTGAAATTGCTGATTTCAATGTTGCAGGAATTGACTCAATAATCAATTTACGAACTTTCGTTACTGTAATAACAAGTGAAATAAGTCCACAAATGAATACCATTGCTAACGCTTCTTGCCAAGTGTATCCTAATGAAAAGACAACTGTATAAGTAAAGAATGCGTTAAGTCCCATACCTGGTGCTTGTGCATATGGAAGATTAGCATAGAAAGCCATCATCAATGTACCAACAACAGCACCAATAATAGTAGCAAGGAACACACCTTGTGCAGGCATTCCTGTTTGTGAGAGGATTGACGGATTGACAAACAAAACATAAGACATTGCAAAGAAAGTTGTCAAACCAGCAGTTACTTCTGTACGAACATCTGTACCATGTTCTTTAAGTTTAAAAAACTTTTCCATTTTAAAATGGTTTCTCCTTTGATAAGGTTAATAATAGTCGCTTTTTGTTCTATTTCCGAACGACTTACATATTTTACCAAAAGATTGTTCACTTTTCAATAACTTTATTTGAAATTTTCTCGGTCAAGAAATACCAGACATAAAATCTGAATAAATGTAAACCCTAACACAAAATGAACAGCATCCCAGCTAACAACGTCTAGAATTTCACTAATAACAGTTTTTGGACGTGTGAAAATATCCCAAGAATTCAAGCGGGCGTAACGTCCGATATGGATAGCAAAACTTGAAATAAATGACAAAACACCAATAAAAAGCAACCGTAAATAATAATTTTTTAGTTTAAAAGTAAGAACAATATTTTTAACACTTTCAATCCCACAAAGAACACCAAACAAAATACTAGACACATATAGCATATACAAAATCAAACTCGTTTTGTTCCACAATACTGTACTTGTAAATTGCATATGAACAATATCCGTTAACATGTAGAAGGTATTAGGATAAAAAAATAGCCATAGAATAGCTCCTAATCCCCTTACAACTTTTTTACTTATATAATAGGAAACAAGTGAAAAATCAAGAGCCACCAAAGCTAAAAACATATTCCAAACAAGGTCTGGTCCTTCAAGATGATAATGGTAAATGCCAAAAGCAATAACCCCGAAAAAGAGATGAATAAAAACAATTTTCTTAGCCATATTTTTCTCCTTTCTTTAAACAGACATTATAGCAAAAAAGAGCTTAAAAAGCCCTTTAAAACTAACAAACAAAGTAAGCATAACCACAAGAACAAAGCGATAAAATACTGAAAAATAAAAGCCAAGGACAATTCCTTAGCTTAATTAATCATTATCCAACAAAACAAACATCATCACCTGCACAACCATTAACCCTAGAATAAATGGCATATTAATTGTTGTCAGAGCTTTTGAAACCTGCTCAAAAATATTGAGGTGTTGTGATAAAATCACTTTCCAAGTAATTCCCAATGTTCGTAAAATCTGAAACATCAGACTAGCAAAAAATGCAATTCCCATTACAAAGAATACTTGAATGTAATGATTTAATTTAAATGCATTTAAAATCAACCGTATGCTCAATGTTCCAGCAATCAAGGCAAATACAAGAACTGCCAAATAAAGCATGAAAGATTTCATCCCATTTGATGTCCATAAAGCGGCAGTATCCCAAGACGTGTCAGCCACACTAAACAAAACGTTCAAATTATAAGGATAGAAAAAGCACCAAGATATTAAAACCAAGCCACGTAACAAAACGTGTTTAAAATAATAGAATAAAAATCCCATCTCCAAAGTCAGCAACGAAAACAAGACGTCATTCATCAAGCCATCAATGTTAGACTGATAATAAACAACTCCCAAAATAATGCCTAGGGCAAATAAATGACTCCAAACAATTTTATACATGAATCCAAAACCTCATTTTTTATTACTACTATTATAGCATAGAAATCTTTTCTTTTAATTTAATAGTCTTTTTTGTTATAATAACAGCTATGACAAAGAAAATGATTGCACTTGATTTAGACGGTACATTGTTGCGCAGCGACAATACCATTTCAGATTATACCGTTGAAACGATTAAAAAAATTCAAAACAAAGGGCATAAGGTCGTTATTGCAACTGGACGTCCTTATCGTATGGCACTTGAACACTATCGCCGCCTTGAATTATCAACTCCGATGATTTCTTTCAATGGCTCGCTCACACATTTACCCGAGAAAAAATGGGAATGGGAACATAGCGTTACGATTGACAAGCAATACCTGCTTGATGTTCTTGATATGCAACAAAGCATTGAAGCGGATTTTATTGCCAGCGAATACCGAAAAAAATTCTATATTAGCGCCCAAGACCACAATCGCGTAAATCCTCAACTTTTCGGTGTCCCAGAAATTACTGAAAAAATGTCAATGGACATCAAAAAAATCACTGAAAATCCAAACGGCATTCTCATGCAAACACGTCACCAAGATAAATACGCTCTTGCTGACGAAATGCGTAAACACTTCAATTACGAAATCGAAATTGATTCTTGGGGTGGTCCGCTTAACATTCTCGAATTTTCACCAAAAGGCATCAACAAAGCTTACGCTTTGAAATATCTCCTAAAAGCACTCAATATCTCTCAAGATAACTTGATTGCTTTTGGCGACGAACATAACGACACCGAGATGTTATCATTTGCTGGAACAGGCTACGCTATGAAAAATGCAAGTGACATTCTTCTGCCATTTGCCGATAAACAAACTGAATTTTCTAATCAAGAAGACGGTGTTGCCAAAGAACTTGAAAAAATTTTTCTATAAATTTATGAAAAAACTTCTTTTTGGAAGTTTTTTCTTTTTTTCATTCTTTTCAAAACGTTTTCACGGCATTTTCATTTTTTGATCGGCAGTATCCGAACAAATGCTATTTTTCTGTCAAATTCAGTCGTCTTATCCTGCGCGTTTCTGAAATTTTTTCATGATTTGTGCTATTTTTTCTCAAAAAGCTATTGCTTTTTTATTGAAAACGTTTTACAATAATATCGTTCTTAAATTTCCTTGAAACGGAAAAGAATTGCCAAGTTCGCTTGGAAGGAGATTATTCTTTTTTGTTTCAACGAAAAATATTTAAAAGGAGGAAGAACAAGAATGGGTATCGGTATTATTATTGCCAGCCATGGTAAATTTGCTGAAGGTATTCATCAATCAGGTTCTATGATTTTTGGCGAACAAGAGAAAGTTCAAGTCGTAACTTTCATGCCAAGCGAAGGACCAGATGATTTGTATGCACACTTCAACGATGCTATCGCACAATTTGATGCTGATGATGAAATCCTCGTACTAGCTGACCTTTGGAGTGGTTCTCCATTTAACCAAGCTAGTCGCGTGATGGGTGAAAATCCAGACCGCAAGATGGCTATCATTACAGGTCTCAATTTGCCAATGCTTATCCAAGCCTACACAGAGCGTATGATGGACGCTAATGCAGGTGTTGAACAAGTTGTTGCAAATATCATTAAAGAGTCTAAAGACGGTGTTAAAGCACTTCCTGAAGAACTCAACCCAGCTGAAGAAGCTGCTGCTGCGCCTGCTGCACAAGCTGCACCTCAAGGTGCTATCCCAGAAGGAACTGTCATCGGTGATGGTAAACTTAAAATTAACCTCGCTCGTATCGACACACGTCTTCTTCATGGACAAGTTGCAACAAACTGGACACCAGCGTCTAAAGCAGATCGTATCATCGTTGCTTCTGATACAGTCTCTAAAGACGAATTGCGTAAAGGTTTGATTAAACAAGCTGCGCCAAACGGTGTTAAAGCAAACGTTGTTCCAATCAAGAAATTGATTGAAGCATCTAAAGACCCTCGTTTTGGTAACACACATGCACTTATCTTGTTTGAAACACCTCAAGAAGCTCTTGAAGCTATCGAAGGCGGTGTGCCAATTAAAGAACTTAACGTTGGTTCAATGGCTCACTCAACAGGTAAAACAATGGTTAACAACGTTTTATCTATGGATAAAGATGATGTTGCCACATTTGAAAAATTACGTGACCTTGGCGTAACATTTGACGTACGTAAAGTCCCTAATGATTCTAAGAAAGACTTGTTTGATCTTATCAAAAAAGCAAACGTTCAATAATATGAGCTGTGTTTAACATAAAAAGTAAGCGTTTCTATACATTACCGATTATCATAAACACAAACTCAACATCCTGTTTTTATCCAAATTAAGTAAGCCGTGGTTTCTGGCTTACCTATTGCACATTGAAAACTTTTATAAACGAAAGGAACTAGAATAATGTCAGTTATTTCTATGATTTTAGTCGTTGTAGTTGCCTTCTTCGCTGGTCTTGAAGGTATCCTTGACGAATTCCAATTCCACCAACCACTAGTTGCCTGCACGCTTATCGGTCTTGTTACTGGTAATCTTGAAGCAGGTATCATCCTTGGTGGTTCACTTCAAATGATCGCTCTTGGTTGGGCTAACATTGGTGCCGCTGTTGCGCCTGATGCTGCCCTTGCCTCAGTAGCTGCTGCCATTATCATGGTCAAAGGTGGAGATTTCACAACTAAAGGTATCGCTGTTGCAACTGCGACTGCTATCCCTCTTGCTGTTGCTGGTCTTTTCCTTACAATGCTTGTTCGTACAGCTTCTGTTGCCCTTGTTCACGGTGCTGACGCTGCCGCTAAAGAAGGAAACATCGCTGCTGTTGAACGCACTCACTTAGTTGCTCTTTTCCTTCAAGGACTTCGTATTGCTGTTCCTGCTGCACTTCTTCTTGCAGTACCAACATCAGTAGTACAATCTGTTCTTAACGCTATGCCAGACTGGTTGTCAGGTGGTATGGCTGTCGGTGGTGGTATGGTTGTTGCCGTAGGTTACGCTATGGTTATCAACATGATGGCTACAAGTGAAGTATGGCCATTCTTCGCTATCGGTTTTGCAGTAGCAGCTGTCTCTGATCTTACTCTTATCGCACTTGGTACAATCGGTGTTGCCCTTGCCTTCATCTACCTTAACCTTTCAGAAAAAGGTGGAAACGGTGGCGGAACTGCTTCAGGTTCTGGTGACCCAATTGGCGATATCCTAGAAGACTACTAGAAAGGGGCACAAACATGACTGAAAAACTTCAATTATCAAAATCTGACCGTCAAAAAGTTTGGTGGCGTTCAACTTTCCTTCAAGGTTCTTGGAACTACGAACGTATGCAAAACTTAGGTTGGGCATATGCTTTAATCCCTGCCATCAAAAAACTTTATACATCTAAAGAAGACCGAGCTGCTGCTCTTGAACGTCACTTGGAATTCTTCAATACTCACCCATACGTTGCCGCTCCGATCATCGGTGTAACTCTTGCCCTTGAAGAAGAACGCGCAAATGGTGCTGAAATTGATGACACAGCTATCCAAGGGGTTAAAATCGGTATGATGGGACCTCTTGCTGGTGTCGGTGACCCAGTCTTCTGGTTTACTGTTCGTCCTATCCTTGGTGCCCTTGGTGCTTCACTTGCTATGGCAGGTAACATTGTTGGTCCACTCCTATTCTTCTTTGGATGGAACATCATTCGTATGGCATTCTTGTGGTACACTCAAGAGCTTGGTTATAAAGCTGGTTCTGAAATCACTAAAGACCTTTCAGGTGGTATTATCCAAAAAATCACTAAAGGTGCTTCAATCCTTGGTATGTTCATCCTTGCTGTCTTGGTTGAACGTTGGGTATCAATTACATTTACTGTTGATCTTCCTGCAACTCAATTGTCAGAAGGTGCTTACATCGAATTCCCTAAAGGAAACGTAACAGGTACTGAACTTCAAGGTATTCTTGGTGATGTCGCTAACGGACTTAGCTTGACTTCTACACAAACTAATACCCTTCAAAGTCAATTAGACTCATTGATTCCTGGTTTGATGGGACTTCTTCTCACATTCTTCTGTATGTGGTTGCTTAAGAAAAAAGTTTCACCAATCACAATCATCATTGGATTGTTCATCGTTGGTATCATCGCTCGCTTCTTCGGAATCATGTAATAAAAGAAAGGAAGGATTTCGGTCCTTCTTTTTTTATTATGTTATAATAGACTAAAAGCTTATCAGAGGAGATGACATGGCACAATCAATTAATTCTACGGTAGAATTAACGACTACTGGTGTTTCTTACCTCGGTATGGGGGGAAAAGTTGGCAAATTTCTTTTAGGAAATAAAGGCTTAGAATTTTACAGCGATACTAATGTTGAAGATTACATTCAAATTCCTTGGGAAAATATTGAAAAAATCGGAGCAAATGTTTCTCGCAATAAAGTCAGCCGTCACTTTGAAGTCTTTACTGACAAAGGTAAATTTCTTTTTGCCTCAAAAGATTCAGGAAAGATTCTAAAAGTAGCTCGCCAACATATCGGAAACGACAAAGTTGTCCGTATGCTAACCTTGATTCAAACCATTATTAAAAGACTATCAAGATTTGTCAAAAGGAAATAAATCTAGTATAATAAAGAGTACGGATAAGTAAGAGTGGAGCTCTTTCAGAAAGTCTGCGGTTGCTGTGAGCAGATAGAGTGATAATTCCGAAATTCTACCGTTATATCATTTAAAAATAGAAAATTAAGTGCACAGGATGTGAAGCTGGATGGAACCGCGCGATTGCGCTCCAGCAAGTTTACATGCTGTGCTTTTTGTTCATCTGAGCTTTATTTAGCCATATGAACGCTGAAGACTACTGGAGGAAAACTATGTTAGACATCAAACGTATTCGTAACGATTTTGACGAAGTCGCTAAAAAATTAGCAACACGTGGCGTTGCTGCTGAAAAATTAGCTGAATTAAAAGAACTTGACGACAAACGCCGTGAATTGCTTGTCAAATCCGAATCAGCTAAGGCTGAACGCAACACAGCATCTGCCGCTATCGCTCAAGCAAAACGTAACAAAGAAGACGCTTCTGAACAAATTGCAGCAATGCAAAAATTATCAGCAGATATCAAAGCTACTGATGCTGAATTAGCTGAAATCGATAACAAATTAGCCGAATTCACAACTACACTTCCAAATATTCCAGCCGCTGATGTTCCCGTCGGTGCTGACGAAGATGAGAACGTAGAAGTTCGCCGTTGGGGAACACCTCGTGAATTTGACTTTGATATCAAAGCTCACTGGGACCTTGGTGAAGACCTTGGTATTCTTGACTGGGAACGTGGTGCCAAAGTTACTGGCTCTCGCTTCCTTTTCTACAAAGGACTCGGTGCTCGCCTAGAACGTGCTATCTACAACTTTATGTTGGATGAACACGCTAAAGAAGGTTACACAGAAGTTATCCCACCTTACATGGTCAACCATGACTCAATGTTTGGTACTGGTCAATATCCAAAATTCAAAGAGGACACATTTGAATTAGCTGATTCTGACTACGTTCTTATCCCAACTGCGGAAGTGCCACTTACAAACTACTACCGTGGTGAAATCCTTGACGGTAAAGAACTTCCAGTTTACTTCACAGCAATGAGCCCATCATTCCGTTCAGAAGCTGGTTCAGCTGGTCGTGACACACGTGGTTTGATTCGTCTTCACCAATTCCACAAAGTTGAAATGGTGAAATTCTCTAAACCTGAAACATCATACGACGAATTGGAAAAAATGGTGGCTAACGCTGAAAATATTCTTCAAAAACTTGGTTTACCATACCGTGTTATCACACTTTGTACTGGCGATATGGGATTCTCAGCTGCTAAAACTTATGATTTAGAAGTTTGGATTCCAGCACAAAATACTTACCGTGAAATTTCAAGCTGTTCAAATACAGAAGATTTCCAAGCCCGTCGTGCCCAAATCCGTTACCGTGACGAAGCAGACGGCAAAGTTAAACTTCTTCACACACTTAACGGTTCAGGTCTTGCCGTCGGACGTACAGTCGCTGCAATCCTTGAAAACTACCAAAACGAAGACGGTTCTGTAACAATTCCAGAAGTTCTTCGTCCATACATGGGTGGAGCTGAAGTCATCTCACCTAAATAATAAAATATCCTGCTAGCCAACTGACTAGCAGGTGTTTTTTTACTAAAGAAACCAGAATATACTAAAAATCCCCTTGAACCATCCTCAAACCAAGAAATTTTTCAAGATTTGAGGTTAGCACAAGTGAGATTTTTTAATATTTTCTAAAACGTTGATAACGGTTTTCAAGGAGTTGTTCTAATGGTAGTTGACTAAGTTCATCTAATTCTGAAATCAGATTAGATTTAATCATTTCAACAATTTCACTTGAAAAATAACCGTGTTCGGGAATAACCTTATCCACTACTCCCATGTTAAAGAGTTCGCCAGCTGTAATTTTCATTAACTCAGCTGCTTCGGTTGCACGTGAGCCATCTTTCCAAAGAATAGAGGCAAAACCTTCTGGACTCAAAATCGCATACATGCTGTGTTCAAGCATCCAAACCTTATCAGCCACAGCGAGTGCAAGAGCACCTCCTGAACCACCTTCACCAATAATAATGGCAATAATCGGCACTTTTAGGTCGCTCATTTCAAGCAGATTACGTGCAATGGCTTCCCCTTGCCCACGTTCTTCAGCACCAACACCAGGATAGGCTCCCGCTGTATTGATAAACGTAACGACAGGACGACCGAATTTTTCAGCTTGTTTCATCAAACGTAATGCTTTACGGTAACCTTCTGGATTTGGTTGACCAAAGTTTCGTTTAAGATTTTCTTGTAAATTTTTTCCTTTTTGAATACCAATAACTGTCACAGGACGACCATCTAGGCGTGCGATACCGCCAACAACGGCACCATCATCAGCAAAATGACGATCGCCATGAAGTTCCATGAAATCATCAAAAATGAGTTCAGCGTATTCCAAGGTTGTCAAACGTCCTTGGTCACGCGCTTCTTTCAATATTCTTGATACATCGCTACTCATTTAGCACCTCCATGAAACGCAACTAATTTGGCAATAACATCTGGCATTTCCGTGCGTTTAACAATCGCATCAACAAAGCCATGTTCCAAGAGGAATTCTGCCTTTTGAAAATCCTCAGGCAAGTTTTCTCGAACAGTCGTTTCAATAACACGTCGTCCAGCAAAGCCGACTAAAGCTTGTGGTTCGGCAATAATAATATCACCTTCCATAGCAAAACTTGCTGTCACACCACCCGTTGTAGGGTCGGTCAAAATCGTTAAATAAAACAGACCAGCTTCAGAATGACGCTTAACAGCAGCTGAAATTTTTGCCATTTGCATCAAGCTCATAATACCTTCTTGCATACGAGCGCCACCTGATGCTGTGAAAATGACAACAGGTAGTTTTTCTCCAATTGCTAATTCGAATAAGCGTGTTATTTTTTCACCAACAACTGTCCCCATTGATGCCATGATAAAGTTTGAATCCATAATGGCAAGCGCCACTTTTTGCCCCTTTATCAAAGCCTTACCAGTCAAAACAGCTTCATCAAGTCCAGTTTTTTCACGCATTTTAGCTAATTTTTCTTGGTAACCTGGGAATTTAAGAGGGTCTTGCGTTTGTAGCCCAGTAAAGAGTTCCTCAAAACTTCCTTCATCTACGGTAATAGCTAAGCGCTCTTTGGCAGAAATTCGAAAATTATAAGAACAAGCTGGACAAATTTTTGCCACTCCTAAATCCTTTTGATAAATCATATGCTTACAAGCTGGGCACTTTGCAAACAATTCATCAGGTACCTCTGGTACTTCACGAGGCGCTGATTGGTTTAGGGAGTTATTGGGAGTAATTCGAATGTATTTATCTTTTTTACTAAATAAAGCCATGAAATCTCCTAATCATTTTCTTTATTATAATTTGGCAAGAAAGTCTCCATCAAGAATGACGTATCGTAGTCTCCAGCGATGACATGCTCATCTGAAATTAAATCCATTTGGAATTCTGCATTTGTGGTAACACCTTCAATTTCTAACTCATAAAGGGCACGCTGCATTTTCATCAGAGCATCAAATCGATTCTCACCATGAACAATAATTTTAGCAATCATACTGTCATAATAAGGTGGAATACTATAACCATTGTAAACAGCTGAATCAACACGTAATCCAACACCACCACTTGGCAAATACAAATCTGTAATTTTACCAGGGCTCGGTGCAAAATTGAATTTCGGATTTTCAGTATTAATACGACATTCAATCGCATGACCTGTGATTGTAATATCATCTTGTGTCACAGATAATGGTTGACCTGCTGCAATACGAATTTGTTCCTTAACAATATCAACACCAGTAACAAACTCAGTGACAGGGTGTTCTACCTGAACACGTGTGTTCATTTCCATAAAGTAAAATTCTGATGTTTTCTCGTCAAGCAAGAATTCAATCGTACCTGCATTTTCATAGTGAACTGCTTTTGCGGCACGAATAGCGGCATCGCCAATTTGAGCACGCAAGGTTTTACCAATGGCAACTGATGGACTTTCTTCTAAAACTTTTTGGTTATTACGCTGAAGAGAGCAGTCACGTTCACCAAGATGAACGACATTGTCATGAGAATCACCTAAAATTTGAACTTCGATGTGTCGAGCTGGATAGATGACTTTTTCGATGTACATAGCACCGTTACCGAAAGCCGCCAAAGCTTCTTGTGAAGCTGATTCAAAGGCAGGTACAAGTTCTTCTGCAGATTCGACTTTTCGAATTCCTTTACCACCGCCACCAGCAGAAGCTTTTAGCATAACAGGATAACCAAGTCTATCAGCCACTTCAAGTGCTTCCTCTGCAGTAAATACCTCACCGTCAGAACCAGGAATAACAGGTACGTTTGCAGCAATCATTTCAGCACGAGCATTGATTTTATCACCCATTTTATCCATGATTTCAGCACTAGGACCGATAAATTTGATGTGCATTTCTTCACACATGGTAGCAAATTTTGAATTTTCACTTAAAAAACCAAAACCTGGGTGAATGGCTTGCGCTCCTGTCACAATAGCAGCTGACAAGACAGCATTCATATTAAGATAAGAATCGGTTGAACGAGCTGGACCGATACAGATTGCTTCATCAGCCAAAATTGTATGCAAAGAATTTTTATCCGCTTCAGAATAGACAGCTACCGTATTGATTCCCAATTCACGCGCTGCACGAATAATACGCACCGCAATCTCACCACGATTGGCAATTAATAATTTTTTAAACATACGTCTGCTTTTATCCTCCTATCAGGAATTGCATCTTTGCAACCCTTGTCAAAATTCTTTATGTTGTCACAGTTTACGTTAAACTACTATTCTTCTTAACTGCCAATAGCAAATGTCAATGTGCCAGAAGCTGCTAATTTCCCGTCAACTTCTGCTTTTGCTTCAACTACAGCAATTGTACCACGACGTTTGACAAATTTTGCTGTCATCACCAATTGGTCACCTGGAACAACTTGTTTCTTGAAACGAACTTTATCCATTCCAGCGTAGAAAACTAGTTTCCCTTTATTTTCTTCTTTTGAAAGTTCCAAAACACCAGCAGTTTGCGCAAGAGCCTCCATAATAAGAACGCCTGGCATTACTGGATATTCTGGAAAATGACCATTGAAAAACGGCTCATTGATTGTCACATTTTTAATTGCAACAATTTCATCGTCACTCACTTCAAGCACACGGTCAACCAAAAGCATTGGGTAACGGTGTGGCAAAGCTTCACGAATTTGTTTAATATCAATCATTTAATACGTACCAATCCTTGTCCAAATTCAACAACATCTTCGTTATTTACCATAATTTCTGTGACAATACCATCGTTTGGAGCTGGAATTTCATTCATCACTTTCATTGCCTCAATAATCAACAATGTTTGACCTTTTTTAACAGAATCTCCAACTGAAACAAAGGCTGGTTTATCAGGAGCTGGAGCAAGATAAGCCACACCAACAAGCGGACTTGTTACTTCATCACCTTCAGCAAAAATATCAGTATCAACAACTGTTTCTTCAGAATCGCTTGCTGCTTGCGCAGGGGCTACAGGAGCAGTTGCTGCTACTTCAACTGGTGCCGCAGCAGGAGCTTGACTAGCTTGTTGTGGTACTACTGGTGAAGTGTATTCATTTTTGCTAAATGTCAATTCAGCTTCACCTGTTTTAAATGAAAATTCACGTAAACTTGATTGGTCAAATTGTGCCATCAAATCTTTTACTTCTGAAATATTCACCATTACGCCTCCCAACGTTTAAATGCTAAAACAGCATTGTGTCCACCAAAGCCAAATGTATTTGAAATAGCATATTCTAGCTCTGCTTCTTGACCTTGTCCATAAACGACATTGGCTTCAATATCTTCTGACAACTCACGTGTACCAGCTGTCATTGGAATGTAGTTATGACGAAGTGCTTCGATAGTAGCAACAGCTTCAACAGCACCAGCAGCACCAAGAAGGTGACCAGTAAATGATTTTGTTGAAGAAACTGGAACATCTTTACCAAGAACTGTTACGATAGCTTTGCTTTCGCCTTTTTCATTGGCTTGTGTAGAAGTACCGTGTGCATTGACATAGTCCACATCTTCTGGAGAAATACCTGCTTCTTTAATAGCCAATTTAATCGCTTTAGCCGCACCAGAACCGTCTGGTGTTGGTGTTGTTTGGTGATAAGCGTCACAGTTACTACCATAACCAACAACTTCAGCAAGGATTGTTGCACCACGTTTTTGAGCGTGTTCAAGGCTTTCAAGAACAAGAACACCTGCACCCTCACCCATCACAAAACCGTTACGGTCTTTATCAAATGGAATAGCAGAGCGAGCTGGGTCTTCTGTTGTTGAAAGGGCAGTCAAGGCGTTGAAACCTCCAATACCGATTTCATTGATTGTTGATTCAGCACCACCAGCTAAGATCACATCATGATAACCGAATTTAATTTCACGGAAAGCTTCACCGATTGCATCATTAGATGAGGCACAAGCTGTTGTGATTGATTTACATACACCACGAGCACCAATACGCAAAGCAATGTTTCCTGCAGCCATATTTGACAAAGCTTTCGGAATGAACATTGGTTGAATACGTTTGATTCCTTTTTCGTGCATACGAATAATTTGCTCTTGCATTTCTTGCAAACCACCAATACCAGATGACACGATAACACCTGTACGGTCACGGTCAACAGTATCCATATCCAGTTTTGCATTTTCAAGCGCTTCTAAAGTCGCATAAATCGCATAAAGTGAATATTGGTCCATACGATTTTTATCTTTGCGAACAAAGTATTTATCAAATGGAAAATCGTGAATTTCACCAGCATTGTGAACAGGAATTTCAGAATTATCAAATTTAGTGATTGGTCCAATACCAATTTTACCGTCGTAAAGATTATTCCAAAACTCTTCTGGTGTATTTCCAATAGGGGATGTTAAACCGTAGCCTGTAACTACAACTCTATTTAATGTCATTTTTGTCTCCTTTTAAGAGAAATTTTCAACTCTAATTAAAATCATCAAGACAAAGCAATCGATTATTGCATTGTCATACCACCGTCGATAGCAATCACTTGACCTGTCAAGTAATCTTGCTGTGCTAAGAAACTAGCAACAGAAGCCACTTCTTCAGCTTTACCAATGCGTTTCATTGGAATTCCTGCCAAAATCGCTTCTTGCATTTTTTCAGGAATCGCATCAGTCATATCTGATTCAATAAAACCAGGGGCAATAGCATTGACACGAACACCGCGCGCAGCTACTTCACGAGCAACTGATTTCGTAAAACCAATCAAACCAGCTTTTGAAGCAGCGTAGTTAGCTTGTCCAACATTACCAGTCAAACCAACAACGCTTGATAGGTTAATGATAGCACCTTGACGAGCACGTGTCATCGGTTTTAAGACTGATTGTGTCATGTTAAACGCACCAGTCAAATTAACTTTAAGCACAGACTCAAAATCAGCTTCTGACATTTTTAGCATTAATTTATCATTGGTAATACCTGCGTTATTAACTAAAATATCCACAGAACCAAGCTCGTTGATAGCTTCATCAACCATACGCTTAGCATCATCAAAATTTGACACATCACCCGAAATAGCAATCACTTTAACGTGATAGTCTTTAAAACTATCAATCAAATCTTGCGAAATTTCAGAACGCCCATTAAGGACAATATTAGCGCCAAGACTAGCAAATTGACGTGCGATAGCTAAACCAATTCCACGAGTTGAACCCGTTACGAAAACATTTTTATCTTTGATTTCCATGATTTTCTCCTATTTTTCTAGCAAAGCTTCTAAACTAGCTTCATCTTCAACCGTTGAGGCTGGAATAGCCTTATCGATTTTACGAAGAAATCCGCTCAAAACTTTACCAGGACCAATTTCGATAACTTCTGTCATTCCAAGCTCACGCATTGTTTCGATAGAATCATAAAAACGAACAGGCTCCTTAACTTGTCTAGCAAGTAAAGCTTTAATATCAGCATGGTCCATAACTTTTGCTTCTGTATTGCCAATTAAAGGAACTTGAAATTCAGAAAATGTCACCTTATCAAGAACCTCTGCCAAACGTTCACTAGCAGATTGTAGTAAAGCAGTATGGAAAGGTCCTGAAACTTTCAAAGGAATTAAACGTTTTACGCCTGCTTCTTTTAGCAACTCAACGGCATAATTAACGGCTTCTGTTTCTCCACCGATAACGATTTGTGCAGGTGTATTGTAGTTAGCAGGTGTCACAATTCCCTTGCTAGAAGCCTTTTGACAAATTTCTTCAATCAATGAAGCCTCTGTATTCATGACAGCAACCATTTTTCCAGTACCAGCTGGCGCCGCTGTTTCCATAAATTCACCGCGCTTAGCAACAAGCGCAACGGCATCTTCAAAACTTAAAGCACCTGAAGCCACCAAAGCAGAATATTCACCAAGAGAAAGACCAGCCACCATATCAGGACGATATCCCTTTTCTTGCAACAAGCGGAAAATGGCAACCGAAGTTGTCAAAATCGCTGGTTGAGTATAGCGAGTTTGGTTGAGTTTATCTTCCTCATTGTCAATTAATTCACGAATATCATATCCGAGAATGCTGCTAGCTTGTTCAAAAGTTTCTCTAACAATAGGATATTTCTCATATAAATCACTTGCCATTCCAAGTTTTTGAGCCCCTTGACCGGCAAATAAAAAGGCTGTTTTTGTCATTAAATCCTCCTAAGCGGGAAAATTGGTTTATTTTATATTAAAGTTTTTTAGTCTTTATCACTAATCAGACCAACGTTTAGCTTCTTCCAAGATGACTTCTTGAGCGCCATAGTAAAGATCTTTCAAGATTTCTTCACAAGTTTCTTCTTTACGAATAAGCCCTGCAATCTGACCGGCCATAACTGAACCAGTAACAACATCACCGTCAACAACCGCATTACGTAAAGCACCTGCACCAAGCACTTCAATATCTTCTGCTGTCTTACGTCCAGCTAGGAAATCTTTTTCAGCATGTGCATATGATGTTGTTAATTTATTTTTGACAGCACGAACTGGGTGTCCAACAACTGACGCTGAAATAACGGTATCAATATCTTTTGCTTTCAAGATTTTATCTTTAAAGTTTTGGTGTGCATTCGATTCTTTAGAAACTGCAAAGCGTGTTCCAACTTGAATAGCTTCCGCACCAAGCATAAAGATCGCTGCAGCACCACGTCCATCACCAACACCACCAGCACCAATAACAGGAATATTTACCGCATCCACAACTTGACGAACAAGTGTCATTGTTGTCAATTTACCGATGTGTCCACCAGCTTCCATACCTTCTGCGATAACCGCATCAGCACCCAATTTTTCCATACGTTTTGCAAGAGCAACACTTGGAACAACTGGAATAACTGTAATACCTGCTTCATGGAAACGTTCCATGTATTTACCAGGGTTACCAGCACCTGTTGTGACAACTTTTACACCTTCTTCAATGACTAAATCTACAATATCATCAACAAATGGTGATAAAAGCATAATATTGACACCAAAAGGTTTGTCAGTAATTTCTTTAACTTTATCGATATTAGCTTTAACAACTTCTTTTGGGGCATTACCACCACCGATAATACCTAAACCACCAGCATTAGAAACAGCACCAGCTAGATCACCATCAGCAACCCATGCCATTCCTCCTTGAAAAATTGGATATTTTATATTTAATAATTCTGTTATACGTGTTTTCATATTAAACCTTCTTAGTCTTTATAAAACAATAATTTGATAGTCAAACTATCATAATAAGAAGAGAGGGAGTAAGATAAGCACTAATGTCTTAGTTACATATCCCACAACCCTTCCTACTAAATATAGTGGAGTTAGTTTTTAGCACCAACTCCAGCCATGCTATTATTTTGTTTTTTCTTCAACGTAAGCAACCAAGTCACCTACAGTATTAAGACCTTCTTCAGTTTCAATTTGGATGTCGAATTCATCTTCGATTTCTGAAATAACTTGGAAAACATCAAGTGAATCAGCATCAAGTTCATCGAAAGTAGTTTCCAATTTTACTTCATCTGTCTCTTTACCAAGTTCTTCAACGATAATTTCTTGTACTTTTTCAAATACTGCCATGATTATTTCTCCTTATAAATATAAATAAAAATTTTATCTTGTGCTTATACACAAGTTTGTAACTAGATTTTAACAATTAGACTGCCCCATGTCAAACCTCCACCAAAAGCAGAGAAAAGAACTGTTTGTGAACCGTCTAATTTAATGTATCCTTTATCAACATACTCAGATAAAAGAATCGGAATACTTGCTGCACTGGTATTTCCATATTCCATCATGTTAGCTGGAAGTTTATCTACATCAACACCAATTTTTTTAGCAATTTTATCTAAAATACGGATATTAGCTTGGTGTAAAAACAAATAATCCAAATCTTCAGCTGCCACATCAGAAGCTTCAATTAAAGCCTTGATACTCTTAGAAACGTCACGGATTGCAAAATCAAAAATTGCTCTACCATCCATTTTTAAGAATTTATCATCAGTTTCTTCTTCTGAAAATGGCGAAGACAAGCCAACTTTCCCTGAAGTCAAACTAAGCCCACGACTGCCGTCTGTATGGAGTGATTCAGCTAAGAAATGTTTTGTTTCAGAAGCCTCAATCAAGACACCACCAGCACCGTCGCCAAACAAAACCGAACTGCTACGTTCAGACCAGTCTAACGTTTTTGACAAAGTCTCAGCGCCAATCACAATTCCTTTTTTGTACATACCTGACTGGATGAATTTATCCGCAGTTGCCAAAGCAAATACAAAACCACTACATGCTGCCGTCAAATCCATTGCAAAGGCATTAATCGCACCAACATTCGCTTGAATACGTGCTGCCGTAGAAGGCATTAAACTATCAGGGGTTATCGTTGCAACAATGATGAAGTCAATATCTTCAGCCGATAAACCAGCTTTAGAAATCAGTTGCTTGGCAACTTGTGTCCCTAAATCACTAGTTGTTTCATTTCGAGTGATGTGTCGTCTTTTGATACCAGTACGTGATGAAATCCATTCATCGCTAGTATCCATAATTTTCGACAAATCATCGTTTGTAATCACTTGTTCAGGGGCATAGGCTGCTGCCTGAGCAATTCTTGCAAATACCATTATTACATTAACTCCTCAAGAAACTTATGAAGATTCTTCAACCCTTGAGCCAAGGCTTCAAATTCCTCTTCATTCATATCTTCCGCAATATGGATAACCATATTTTTGTGGAATTTATGATGAAGTCTGTCTAGTAATCTTCCTTTTTTTGTCAAAGCTAAGTGAACAACACGGCGGTCCAATTTTGAACGTCGTCTTTCAATATAACCTTTTGCCTCAAGTTTATTCAGGCTAGTGGTTATTGTTCCGAGCGTTAACATCAACTCACGAGCAATATCACTTGGAGTAACATTAGAATTTTTACCAATAATCTCAATGGTATGCATTTCTTTTAATGAAACATCATTGAACTGACTTGTTCTTAGACTTGTCTCTTCAATGACTTGAACACGGTTAAAAATATCAACAAGGTATTCATTGATTCTATTATAATCCAAGATTTCACCTCCTAAATAAACTTTGACAGTCAAAGTATATCAAACATCAAAACATTTTGCAAGATATTTAAGATTCTTCCATTCAATAATTTGAAAATCGAATCATCTTCTTACATTATTTTCCTGAAAATTTTGGACGACGTTTTTCAGCAAAAGCACGGACGCCCTCTTTAAAATCTTCCTTAAATGCTAGTTCTTCTTGAAGTTGCAATTCAAGTGACGTATAATCTTCCCAGCCTTCAAAAGATGCCTTCCATGACATTTCTTTAATCGCACGGTAAGAATTTGCTGAGCCTCGTAGCAAACGTTTTGTGAGTTGATTTGTTGTTCGTTCAAGCTTTTCAGACTCGCATAGTCGGTAAACAATGCCATATTCAAGCGCTTTTTGGGCATTTAAACCTTCCCCAGTCATTGCCAATTGAATGGCACGAGTTGTACCAATCGCACGGCTCATTAAGAAAAGGCCTCCAGCATCTGGCGCAAGACCTACACCAACAAAAGCTTGAATGAATTTAGCTTTTTCACTAGCAACAACAAAATCTGCAGCGACAGCCATATTTGCAGCTGCTCCCGCAACCGCACCATCTACACTCATAATAACTGGCTTTGGCAATTTTTTCATTGCAAATGAAATTTTATTAACCAAACTAGCAATTTCAACCAATGATTCAACATTGTCAGATTCTACGGCACGTTGCATTTCTGCCAAATCACCGCCAATTGAAAAAACTTTTCCAACTGCCTTAATAACCAAAATCTTGACAGAATCATCTGATTTAACGTTATCTAAAACCTCAAGAATCTCTTGACATGTCGGAATATTAAAACCGTTTGAAATATCAGGACGATTCAAGGTTAAAGTTGCCACTTCGCCCTTTTCATAAATAACATTATTAAAAGACATCTATTTACCTCCAATAAATAGGACAAAAATAGTTTGATGATTTAACTATTTAGCAAGTGCTATTTTAGCATATTATTTCTTTTTTTATCAAGTAAAAACTGCTTATTTCACAAAAATAATTTGATATATAAATAATTCAACAATCAAATGATTGTAATAAAAAAATGGAAAACTAGCGATAATTGCTACCTTTCCACGCCTTTTCTTACTTTAATCAACAAGTTCTTCAAAAATCTGAGTCAAATTGTCAACCAAGCGATTTGCCTTGCTTTGGTTCATTCCAAATAACTTATCTTCAATTGCCCAAACTTGCAAGTCAGCAGAAACACCTGCTTGAATACCTTTTTCACTGTCCTCAACAACCAAAATATTATCATGATTCGTTCCTAATTGCCGAGCAGCTTCCTGATAAATAGCTGGATGAGGTTTTCCTTTTGGAAATTCTTCCCCCGATAAAATAACTGAGAAATACGCTCTCATCTTTGTATCGTCTAAAGCCTTTAAAATATCATGTTTTGTTGAACTTGATGCTAAGCCTAAACGATAACCATTATCATAAAGCTTCTTAATCACTTCAAAAGTATCTGGAAAAATTAAATCCTTATAAGGAAGTGGGTGATTATGCTTATAGATTGTATATTCTTCTTGCAATTGGTGAATATTCCAGTTCTCATAATCATCACGTAAAATATCTCGCCAAATTTGTTTCATGTTTCCACCAATAAAAAAACTAGGTGGTAAATGCTTGATACTAATTCCTTTTTCAGCTAAAAATTTTTCGCGCCTATGATAATAAAAAGTCTCTGTATCAAATAATACACCGTCCATATCAAAAATAATAGCATTAAAATTTTCCATTCCTTTATTATACTATCTTTTTCTTTTAAAAACTACTGACAAATTTTCAGAATTTTGCTATAATTGTTTACAAATTTAAATTTTGGAGAAGTCATGAAAGTAATCAAATTTGGTGGTAGCTCGCTCGCTTCTGCTGAGCAACTCAAAAAAGTATTGAACATTGTTAAATCAGACTCAGAACGACGCTTTGTCGTTGTATCTGCCCCAGGTAAGCGTAACGCTGAAGATACCAAGGTAACAGACGCCCTTATTAAATACTATAAAACATATACAGCTGGCGATGACGTTACTGCTGCGCAAGAATGGATCATCAATCGTTATCAAGCCATGGCAGAAGAACTCGGTTTAAACTCTTCTATCGTGAGCAAAATTGCTGGTGCCATTACAAATCTTGCAACTCTTCCTATTGACGGAAATGATTTTCTTTATGATACCTTCCTAGCAGCTGGTGAGGACAATAACGCAAAACTCGTTGCGGAATACTTCCGTAAAAACGGTATTGCTGCTCGTTATGTTCACCCTAAAGAGGCTGGAATCATCGTATCTAGTGAACCAGGAAACGCTCGTATTCTTCCGTCAAGTTATGACAAGCTTGAAGAATTACGTGATTCTGAAGAAGTCCTTGTTATCCCTGGCTTCTTTGGTGTAACAACTGATGGGCAAATTTGTACCTTCTCACGTGGTGGGTCAGATATTTCAGGTTCTATCGTTGCCGCTGGTGTCAAAGCTGATTTATATGAAAACTTTACTGATGTTAATGGTATTTTTGCAGCCCACCCAGGCGTTGTCCATAAACCCCACACTATTAAAGAATTAACATACAGAGAAATGCGTGAGCTTGCCTATGCAGGGTTCTCTGTCCTACATGACGAAGCGTTGATTCCTGCCTACCGTGGTAAAATTCCACTTGTCATTAAAAATACAAATAATCCTGACCATCCAGGGACACGTATTACTTTAAAACACAGCGGACCTACAATTCCTGTCATCGGTATCGCTGCGGATGATAACTTCGCAAGTATCAACATGTCTAAATACCTCATGAACCGCGAAGTCGGATTTGGTCGAAAAGTCCTCCAAATTTTAGAAGACCTCAATATCCGTTGGGAACACATGCCAACAGGTATCGACGATATGTCAGTTATCGTCCGTGAACGCGAATTAACACCAATCAAAGAACAAGAAATTATCTCTTATCTCACACGAGAGTTAGGTGTTGATGAAGTTGATATCGAGCACAATCTTTCAATCATCATGATTGTTGGTGAAGACATGAAAAACCATATCGGGGTAACTGCTACAGCAACCAAAGCTCTTTCAGATAAACACATCAACCTTGAAATGATTTCTCAAGGTTCAAGTGAAGTTTCTGTCATGTTTGTAACCCAAACAGAACAAGAAAAACAAGCCGTCCGCGCTTTATATAATGCTTTCTTCACAGAAGAGCAAAATTAATTCTACACACGAAACTCTGAGGCAATAAAGTCTCAGAGTTTTGCTTTTGACGATGACCATAACCTGCTATATTCTTCTTTTTTTTAAGATTCTTTACTACTAGCGTAATACTAAAGCGGCTTACTCCCCTGCACCAGCTTAAATTTAATCAAATAATACTTTATCTATGAAAGCAGTTCAATATCCCCAAATTTACCTTACCAATTAGAGTTAAAATCAGTGAAGAAAGGCTCAATTTGGGTTAGAAAAGCCTTCTTCCCCTCAAAACGTTCTCCACGTATCACCTTGTCTAATTTCTCTTTCACTTCTTTTCCTAATTGCTGCTCAACCGCCTGCAGCCGCTCCTGATAAGCCACATAATCCGCCAGATCCAG